>OGSE01000061.1_pt1 | contig 94017 bp, 75 predicted proteins | sample 1573791 | NCBI WGS metagenome assembly OGSE01 (sample SAMN03295813, study PRJEB24534) | human gut metagenome | isolation source: fecal sample 3 from infant 2 | host: Homo sapiens | place: USA: Pittsburgh, PA | collected 2014-07
AGTTTTGTACCGGTTGGGCTGCTGGTGTGGGTGTGCTGGGAGAGTTTTGTACCGGGTTTGGCGCTGGGTGCGGTACAAAGTTCTCCCTGCTGGGGGGCGTGGTGGTGCGAGCGGTACAAAGTTCTCCCTGCTCGGGCAAAACGGGCTGAAATGGGCAATTTTTGGCGTGTTGGGAGAGTTTTGTACCGGTTGGGCTGCTGGTGTGGGTGTGCTGGGAGAGTTTTGTACCGGAGATACTGCTGAGGCTACTCATGATGAGTGTCTGTCTGTGCGTTCACTGTCCTTGTGGTCGCCTCGCATCAGGCGGGGAGAAATTTCGCATGCAATTCCCCTGAGTGTATTTCAAAATGTGAACTCAGATCGTTGAAATTCTGCGGTTTGTGGGTCGTCGCGGGTGTGAGCCCTCAGGGAATTGCATGCGAAATTGCGGGGGCATGTTGCTCAAGGGCGCCGGAGCGATGCCGATAGTCGCGTCGATGGGCCGAACCGGTGGCGGCGTGCGTGTAGTTGCGGGTGGGCTGGTCCGGCGCTCGGCTGGTGCGGCAGATGGCGGTCGGCCAAGGCAACAGGCGGCAGGTAACAGGTGGCAGATGCGGTCGGCCAAGGCGGCGGGCAACAGTCGGCAGGCAACAGGCAACAGGCGGTAGACAGCGGTCGGCAGACGGAAGGCGGCAGGCAACAGGCAACAGACGGTAGACAGTGATCGGCAGACGGAAGGCAGCGGTCGACTAGGGCAGCAGATGGAAGGCCGCAGGTAGCAGACAGCGGTCGGCCAAGGCAACAGGCGGCAGACAGGGGCGGCAGGCAGAAGGTAGCAGACAGCAGACGGCAGACAACAGGAAGCAAGCAGCCGACGCGTCAGACCTGCCGCTGCAGCAACACCAACGCCGCACGGAGGCCGGCTACGCGGCTCGGGCCGCGATGTAGCCCTGCAACGCAATGACCCCGGCACCACGAGACCAGGCTTCGTTGGAGCCGTCGGAGAGGGTGACGCGAATCGAGGTGGCTCGCGGGTCGCGCACTTCGCCGATGCCCTCCCGGACGGCATCGCCGCTCAGGGATGCGAGAGCGACGCCCTCGCCGCCGATGATCACGAGCTCGGGCGCCGTCAACGACGCCACCAGGCCGATGAGCCTGCCGAGGGCACGCCCCGACGCCGCCAAAATCGCCTCCACCGCGGGGTGCTTCTCAGAAGCGAGGGTGATGACGTCACTCCATTCGAGGGGTCGGCCGACGGCGGCCGACGCGTCCCGGCAGATCGCGGGGGTCGTCAGCATGGCTTCGGCGCAACCCCGGTGCCCCTGGGAGCAGATGGGTCCGAGGGGATCCAACGGCCAGTGCCCGACGAGGCCGATGCCCGAGTCCTCGTTCTCCAGGCGCGCCCCGTTCGCGACGCACCCGTAGCCCACGCCCACGCCCACCGTGATGACCGCGAAGTTGGAGTGACCGGTGCCCGACCCGAACCAGTGCTGAATCTGCGTGTAGGCGGACAGGTCGTTTGCGACGAAGGCGGGCAGGCGGGTCGCCTCGGATACGAGGGAAGCGAGCGGGACGTCATGCCACTTGAGGAAGGGGGCCGACTCGACGGTGCCGTCGGCGTTCACGATGCCGCCGACAGCGATGCCGATCGCGTCAATGCGGTAGGCCGAGCGGGCATGGTGGGCCAGGTCCGCGATCGCCCGGACGACGCGGACGGGCGTGAGGGAGTCGAGGGGGACTCGGTAGGAGTCGCGCGGAGTCGCCTTCAGGTCGATGACGGTGGCGTCGAGCGCGCTATCCGTCAGCTTGATGCCCAGGAAGTAGTGCGAGGAGGGGACGACGTCGAGGGGGATGGTCGGGCGGCCGGAGGTGCGCTGGGTCGCTTCGGGAACCTCGGCGAGGAGGCCCGAGGCGATGAGCTCCGTCGAGATGCGTGTGAGCGTCGCGGGGGCCAGGCCGAGGCGTCGGGCCAGTTCAGCGCGGCCGAGCGGGCCGTGGATGAGGACTTCGAGCGCGACCGCAGAAGCGAGCTCGTCTTTGGGCTGCCAGGTCATGACCATTCCTTTCTGGTGAAAAAAAGATTACACGTGAATCTCAAATTTGCCTAGCGTATTGACAAGACTAATTTTGCGTGGTGAAATTACCTCCAAGCGGCCAAAGGTGGTCGCGATCACGAGAAAGATCACAGTGCAATGAAGCAGAAGCGTCTCCTCACCGTCGGTGTCACCCTTTTCGCTGCGGCCTCGATGCTCGCAGCCTGTGGCGGTAACACTGCCGACCAGTCATCGTCCTCCGACTCCGGATCCGGCTCCTCGACCGTCGAACTGACCCTGTGGGGCACGTACGGCGCGGGCTCCAACAGTGCGCAGAAGGACGCGCTGGAGAAGGAAATCATCCCCGCCTTCGAGAAGGCAAACCCCGGAATCACCATCAAGTACGTCGACATGCCCTACGACGGCCTCAAGCAGAAGCTCACGACCGGCGCCGCCGCCGGAGAGCTGCCCGACCTGATCCGAACCGACCTCGGTTGGAACGCTCAGTTCGCCAAGCTGGGCGTCCTCAAGCAGCTCGACGGAAACATGCCGAACTATGACGCGCTCGCGGCCAAGGTGTACCCGGGCCTGCTGGGCACGACCCTGTACAACGGTCACCACTACGGCCTGCCCCTGGATACGAACACGCGCGTCCTCATCTCCAACCCCGATGCCCTGTCGAAGCTCGGCGTCGACAAGGCCCCCGAGACCTTCGACGAGCTGAAGGATCTCGCCACCAAGGCCAAGGACGCGGGCGGATCGGTCTACGCGTTCGCAGACGGCGACATCTCGCAGTGGAACATCATGCCGTGGATCTGGAGCGCGGGCGGCGACATTTCCGACCCCGACCAGACCAAGGCCTCGGGCTACCTGGACTCCGATAAGTCCGTGGCCGGCGTCCAGTTCCTCGTCGACCTGTACAAGGAGGGGCAGATCCCCAACGCGATCATCGGCAACGAGGGCGCGACCAAGACGCAGGACGGCATGCCGAACGGCGAGTACGCGACGATCCTCGACGGCCCGTGGATGGACCAGATCTGGGCGGGTTCCTACCCGGACTTCAAGCCCACCTACTCCAAGGTCCCCGCCGGTGAGGGCGGATCGATCTCGGTCGTCGGCGGCGAGTCCATCGTCATCACGGAGCAGACCAAGAATCTCGAGGCCTCGTACAAGTTCCTCGAGTTCACCCAGTCGCGCGAGTTCCAGCTGCCGATGAGCAAGGCCGGCCAGATGACGGTCGTCGCCGAGTACGCGGCCGAGGAGGCCGAGGCGACGCCGGGTACAAAGATCTTCTCCGAGCAGCTCAAGACCGCGAAGTCTCGCCTGTCCATCCCCGACTCCGGGAAGGTCGACGAGATCCTCAAGACCGAGCTGACCCCCGCCTTCGAAGGCAAGGTGACCGTCAAGGAAGCCCTGACGAAGGCCGCGCAGCAGATTGACCCGCTCCTGAGCGCCGCCAAGTAACCCGGCGTCGCTCCTGCAACCGGGCCCGGCCCCCACACGCGCGGGGCTGGGCCCGGGAAAGGACTCCTCATGAGCACCCCCACCGCGGACGAGGCCGTGGCGCCTCGCGCGCGTCGGCGTTCCTCCCGGAGGAACCCGGTGGCCCCCTACCTGTTCTTGGCACCGGGAATGATCCTGTTCGCCCTGTGCGTCCTGTACCCCATGGTGCGTTCGGGGCAGATGAGCTTTTACGACTGGAACATCGTGAAGGGCTCGAACTCGGACTTTGTGGGCCTGGACAATTACGTGAAGGCCTTCCATGACCCATCGTTTTGGACGGGTCTGGGTAACTCTGGGATCTACATGGTGCTGACGGTGCCCCCGCAGATCATCCTCGGCCTCGCCGTTGCGATGCTGCTGCGCTCGAAGGCGCCGCTCCAGCCCCTGTTCCGGGTGCTCTACTACCTGCCCGTGGTCACGTCCTGGGTGGTTGTGTCGCTGCTCTTCAAGTACCTGTTCGCCGACCAGGGGCTCATTAACTACATGCTGGGGACCGCCCACCTGGGCGCGGGGGACACGTCGTGGCTGTCGAACCGTTGGACGGCGATGATCGCGATCTGCGCGCTGGGGGTGTGGAAGGGGATTGGCTGGTCGATGATGATCTTCCTCGCCGCCCTCCAGGGGGTGCCGAAGGAGTTGGAGGAGGCCGCCCTCGTCGATGGGGCGAACTGGTGGCAGCGTTTTAAGGCCGTGACCGTGCCGGCGATCTGGCCGGCCACCGTCTTCGTGATCGTGATGCTGGTGATCGGCGGACTCAATGTCTTCACGTCGGTGCTTCTCATGACGAAGGGTGGGCCCAACGGCCAGACCGAGGTGTTGCTCACCTACATGTATCGCCTGGCGTTCTCCGACTTGAACTTCGGGTACGGCTCGGCGATCGCGGTCGTCCTGACGATCCTCGTGTTCATCATTTCGATTGTTCAGCTCAAGGTGTTGAACCGTGACGACGAGAGGGCGGGAGCATGAGCGCGTCACGCAAAACGATGCACGCCGCGGGAACATCCCTGCGCTTCGTCGTCCTGACGGTCGGCGCGATCGTCATGATCCTGCCCTTCGCCTACATGGTGTCGACAGCCTTCAAGCCGCAGGCCTATGTCCTGGAGACGCCACCGAAGTTCATTCCCGACCCGGGCACGGTCGACAACTTCGTGCAGGCGTGGACGACTCAGGATTTTTCCCGCTACGCCCTGAATTCGGCGTTCGTGTCCGTGACCTCGACGGTGCTGGCCGTGTGGCTCTCCTCGATGATGGCCTACGCGTTCGCGCGATTCGATTTCCCGGGCAAGGAGTGGTTTTTCCGGGCCCTCCTCCTCGGCCTCATGATCCCCTCGATGATGCTCATCATCCCGCAGTTTGTGCTCACCAAGCAGCTGCACCTCATCGATAACCTGTGGGCCCTCGTGCTGTTCTACGTGTCGGGAAACCTGGCGCTTAACACGTTCCTGCTGCGCAGTTTCTTCGAGGGGATCCCGCGCGAGCTCGACGAGGCCATGGAGGTCGACGGGGCGAACGTGTGGACCCGCTACTGGCGCCTCGCGATGCCGCTGGCCCGGCCGGCGCTCGCGACGACCGTCATCTTCACCTTCCTGGCCACCTGGGACGAGTTCGCGTGGGCCCTCACGGTCATTTCGACGGAAACGAAACGCACCCTCCCGATCGCTATTCAGCTGTTCCACGGGCAAAACTCCACCCAGTGGGGGCTCGTGTTTGCCGCGTCCCTGATCGCGATCCTCCCCGTCATCGTCGTGTACCTGATCTTCCAACGTCACTTCGTCGCGGGCCTGACCGCAGGAGCCGTGAAAGGATGACTCCCTTGCTCCTCCCCACCCAATCCCTCTATCTGCCCGGGCAGGCCGTCCGCGTCGAGGCCACCCATCCCGGCGACCTCGTCGTCACCCATCTGGGCGAGGTCGTGCGCGAGGTCCCCTGCGAGCGCCCCGGCCTCGTCGATCTGGGGGAGCTCCCGGTCGGTGGGTACGGCGTCGCCCAGCCGTCGACGGGTGCGTCCAGTGCCGTGCAGGTGTGCGCGTCGGCGTCGGATCGGCTGCGCTACGGTTTCGTCGCGTCCTTTCGTCCGGGAAAGGACGCCCGGGCCGTGGCCCGCTTCGCGCGTCGCCTGCACCTGACCGGCATTCAGTTCTACGACTGGGCGTATCGGCACGCGGACCTTCTGGGCGGGGGAGAGGAGTACCTCGACGCCCTCGATCAGCCGATTTCGCTCGCGACCGTGCGCGCCCTCATCGAGGCGCTGCGCGTGGTGGGCACGCGGTCGATTGGCTACGCAGCCGTGTACGGCGTCGGCAATGACGAGTGGGGACAGTGGGAGGATGCCGCCCTGCTGGATCCAGCGGGGGAGCCGTACTCCCTCGCCGACTTCCTGCGCATCGTCGATCCCGCGCACCCGCGCTGGCTCGCCCACTTCGCGGCAGACGTTGCGGCAGCCGCGCGCGAGGTCGGCTTCGACGGCTTCCATCTCGACCAGTACGGCTACCCGAAGGCGGCCGTCCGCCCCGACGGGGAGATCGTCGACGTCGCCTCCTCCTTCGACACCCTCATCCGAGGTGTGCGCGAGGCGGTGCCCGGCGCGACCCTCGTGTTCAACAACGTCAACGACTTCCCGACCTGGTCCTCGCCGAGCGCCCCGCAGGACGCGGTCTACATCGAGCCCTGGGAACCCGTCACCACGTACGAGGCTCTGGCTCGCGTGGCGACGAGGGCCCGCCTCGTCGGGGGCGGGAAGCCGGTCGTCCTGGCGGCCTACCAGTCCATCTACGACAAGGCCGCCCGGGACGTGGGCGACGCGTCCACGCGGCTCACGATGGCGACCCTCTTCTCGCACGGCGCCACCCAGCTCCTCGCCGGAGAGGACGGCCACCTCCTCGTCGACCCGTACTACGTGCGCAACATGCCCGCCGAGGACGAGACCCTCGACATGCTCACCAGCTGGTACGACTTCCTCGTCGCAAACGATGAGATCCTCGTGGACCCGGGCATCGTCGACGTAACGGCCTCGTACGTGGGCGCATACAACGCGGACATCGACGTGTCTTTCGACGAGGCCCCCGTGTGCTGGGAGGCCGCCCCCGGGTGCGTGTGGCGGCGCGTCACCCGTGCCGGGGACGCGTTGGTCGTCCACCTCATCAACCTGGTGGGCCAGTCCGACACGGTGTGGGACGGTCCCCACCGCCCGGCGATCGCGCTGCGAGGCGGTACGCTGCGTCTGAAACCCCTGTTCGGGCGCGTGCCGCGCGTGTCGGCAGCGGATCCCGACGCGGGCTCGACGCTCATCCCCCTGGACGTGCAAATCGTCGACGGCCAGGCCGTTGTTTCCCTCCCCGACCTCAACGTATGGCAGGTGCTCCATGTTCTTCTGTAACGATGCGCTACACCCCCACGGCAACGGCCTGGGGGCCGACGAGTGGTGGAAGGGCGCGGTCGTCTACCAGATCTATCCGCGCTCCTTCAAGGATTCGAACGGTGACGGCTTCGGCGATCTCGAGGGGATCCGCTCCAAGCTCGACTACCTGCAGGCCCTCGGCGTGGACGTCCTGTGGCTCTCTCCGATCTATGCCTCCCCGCAGGCCGACAACGGCTACGACATCGCCGACTACTACGACATCGACCCGATGTTCGGCACTCTGTCGGACTTCGACCGCCTGCTGGAGGGCGTCCACGAGCGGGGCATGCGCCTCGTCATGGACCTGGTCGTCAACCACTCCTCGGACGAGAACCCGTGGTTCGTCGAGTCGCGTTCCTCGCGGGAGAACCCGAAGCGCGACTGGTACATCTGGCGCGACCCCCGCCCCGGGTTCGTGGGCGGCGAGGCCGGAGCTGAGCCCAACAACTGGGGGTCCTTCTTCTCCGGCTCGGCCTGGGCCTGGGACGAGGCCACGGGACAGTACTACCTGCACCTCTTCCACAAGAAGCAGCCCGACCTGAACTGGGAGAACCCGCAGGTTCGCGCGGCCGTCTACGAGATGATGAACTGGTGGCTCGACCGCGGCGTCGACGGTTTCCGCATGGACGTCATCAACCTGATCTCGAAGGATCCGGGCCTGCCTGACGGCGTCGTCTACCCCGGGCGCGCGTGGGGCGAGGGCTTCCCGCACTTTTCCGAGGGTCCCCACCTGCACGAATATCTCGCGCAAATGCGCCGCGAGGTCTTCGATGGCCGCAGCGGTACCATGACGGTCGGCGAGTGCCCGGGCGTGCGCCGCGACAACGTCCTGCTGTTCACGGACCCGGCGCGGCGCGAGCTCGACATGGTGTTCCAATTCGACCACGTCGACCTCGGCCTCGAAGCGGGGAAGTTTCACCCGCGTCCGCTGCGCCCCGGCGAGCTCGCCGACTGCTTGAGCGCCTGGCAGGAGGCTCAGGGTGAGGTCGGCTGGAACAGCCTCTACCTGGACAATCACGACCAGCCGCGCGCCGTCAGTCGCTTCGGTGACGAGGAGTGGCGCTACGAGTCGGCCACCGCCCTGGCGACGGCCCTGCACATGCTGCGCGGCACGCCCTACGTGTACCAGGGCGAGGAACTTGGCATGACGAACAGCGTCTTCGGTGGCATCGAGGACTACCGAGATGTCGAGGCGCTGCGCTACTACCGCGAGGCGGTGGAGGCGGGGGAGAGCCCCGAGTCGGTCCTCAAGGGGCTGGCCTTCACCGGCCGCGACAACGCGCGCACCCCGGTCCAGTGGGACGGAAGCGAGAACGCCGGCTTCACGCAGGGCACCCCGTGGATCGGCGTCACCCCCAACTATCGGGAGATCAACGCCGCCTCCCAGGTCGGCGACCCATCCTCGATCTACGCCTACTACCGCGCGCTCGCGGACATCCGACACGGGCTGCCCGTCATCGCGGCCGGTGCGTTCGAGCGCATCGACACTCCCTCGCCCGCGATCTTCGCCTATCGCCGCACCCTCGGCGAGGCCGTGGCAACGGTCCTCGTCAACCTCTCCTCCCAGCCCGCCTCCCTCGGCGAGGCGGCACGTGAGATCACCGGAGAGCTCCTCCTATCCAACCGCGACCTGCCCGAGGAGGACCGGGGCATCCCGGAGAGCCTCGGAGAATGGGAGGCCCGAGTCTACATTCGCTAACTCCACATGACGATTCCCCCGGGGCCGGCACCGATGGCCCCGGGGGTCTTCATAGGCCTCGTCACCGACGAAGGAGACGACGCCTCGACGCGCGCACGCAGCACGCGCGCTCGACGGAGGCCATTTGTGCTCCGTCCTCGCCCGACCCACGCGCGGGGCAGACAACGATGTCTTGAAAAGGAACACACCATGAAGTCGCGAGTATTACCCGCGAAAATAGCGATCGTCGCGACGGCAGCGGCGACCGCTGCCGGAATCATCGGGATGGTGACGCCGGCGCACGCCCAGGCGCAGATCACACGCGTCTGGACAGAAAACGCCCGATACCTGCCCAACCAGAGCGTCGATGTGACCGCCCAGGTCACCGGCGCATCCCACGTCCGATTCCGCCTCATGCACCTGGGCGAACAGGTCATGGCCTCGGACGATCGGCCCGTCGACGGATACGGGCGCGCATCCTGGGAGTTCAGCGCCCCCGACCGCGACTACACCGGCTACGTCATCGAAGCCGACTCGGACAACGGCGCGCAGGGCGAGACCGCGCTGGACGTGTCCTCCGACCCGTATCGCTACCTGCGCTTCGGGTTCCTGGACTCCTACCCCGAGGGCATGAGTGGGGCGGACCAGCAGAGAGCCGTCGACGACCTCGCCCAGAAGTACCACATCAACGCCCTGCAGTTCTACGACTGGATGTACCGCCACGAGGCACCGGTTCCCTACGACGGAAACGGCGTCGCCCCGACCTGGTCCTCGTGGGGCGGGGAGACAATGTCGCGAGACACCATTACGGGCCTCATTCATGCCGCCCAGTGGCGTTCCGTCGAGGCCTACCCGTACTCCATGAGCTACGCGGCGCTCAACGGCTACGAATCCTACGGGGTGAGCCCCGACTGGAGGCTAACCTACCGCTCGAGTGGGGCTCCCTGGTCCTTCGAAATGCTGGCGAACCGTCCGGACTCCACCCTGTGGATCATGGACCCATCCAACCCGGCGTGGCGCTCGCACATCGTCTCCCAGTACGTCCACCAGAGCGAAGACATCGGGTTCGACGGGACCCACCTCGACCAGCTCGGCGACTGGGGGCACAGCGAGGATCACCAGGGAGGCATGGCGACAACCGGAGGCGTTCCGGTCGATCTGCCCAAAGCCTTCGGCACGCTCATCGATCAGACGGCTGACGCCACCGGGAAACCCGTCGGAATGAACGCGGTGGACGGCTTCGGCATGGACCACATGGCCGCAGGGGCAGCGACCTACGAGTACACGGAAATGTGGGACTCCCACGAACGCTACGAGGAAGTGCAAAACTACCTCCAGCAACAGCGCATCCTGTCGGGGAACAAGCCCGCCGTCGTCGCCGGATACGTCAACAACAAGTGGAACAACGGCCCCGGGTACGAGGCCGAAGCCTCGACCGCAACGCGCACGGGCGTGCAGGTGGCCACCGATCACCGCGATTACTCAGGGACGGGATTCATCGACCACTTCGGTGAGCGCGGAGACTCCGTGACCTTCCGCGTCCACGTGGACGCCTCGCGCAACTACGGCCTCGTCCCCCGATGGTCCAACGCCACGGGAGACATGGCAGCGCGAACCTTCTCCGTCGACGGGCGCGTCGTCTCGCGAAACGTCCTTCTTGGCCTCACGCAGGACTGGGACCACTGGAACATCGAGGGAGGCACCTGGGCGTATCTCACCCAGGGCGACCACACCGTCACGATCAGCGTCGACGAGGGCGACTACGGGTACATCAACCTCGACGAGCTGCACATCAACTCCTTCTCCACCCCCTCCGTCCAACTCTTCGATGCAGCGCTCGCGGCCAACGGCGCCAGTCACATCGAGATGGGGCAGGGCGACCGCATGATCGCCGCCGCCTACTTCCCGGACCGCACCAAGTGGATGGACGAGGAACTGACGCAGTGGATCACCCGCTACTACGACGTCACCACCGGCTACGAGGAGCTGTTCTACGGGCCGACCCTGCGTCCCCTCGACGACTCGATCGTGGAGATCCCCGGATACAACGTGTCACGCAACGGCCTGAAAAACACGATCTACGCCCGCGTCATGCGCTCGGGCGGGATGGACGTCATCCACCTGATCAACCTGCTTGGCAACGACGAATTCTGGCGCGACCCGGGCAATTCGGTGAGCGACACGGGGTCCTTCACCGTGCGCTACCACTACGGTGACTCGCCCACGCCGGGCACCGTCTACAAGGTCACCCCGGACACCGAGCGCGGGACGCGAGCCGTTGCCCTGCCCTCGCGGCTCGGCACCGACGAGACAGGCAACTACGTCGATATCGACGTCGACAACCTCCACGCCTGGGACGTGCTCTACATGGGACAGAACACGGCCGGCAACGGCAACGTCGTGAACCAGGGGCAAAAGTGCATGGACGTTCGAGAGGGAGCATCCGCCAACGGGACGCCCATCCAGCTCTACGACTGCGCCTCGGTTCCCGCCCAGCGCGTCACCTACGACGGCAACACGCTCTCCGTCATGGGCAAGTGCGTCGACCTCGAATACCAGGGCACCGAGAACGGGACCTACACCCACCTCTGGGACTGCAACGGCGCGCCCTCCCAAACCTGGTACTACACGCCGCGCAACCAGTACTACAACCCGCACTCAGGCAAGTGTCTGACGCTGGACGGAGACCACTACACGAACGGCAACCGCCTGACGGTCTGGGACTGCCACGGCGGCGCATCCCAGAAGTGGAGCAAACCGCAGTAGCGTCTCAGTAGTAGTAGGGGTAATCCTCCCAGCGGGGGGCGCGATGCTCGAGGAAGGCGTCGCGCCCCTCCTGTGCTTCGGCCGTCATGTACGCCATGCGCGTGGCCTCGCCGGCGAAGACCTGCTGACCGGCCAGCCCGTCGTCGGCGAGGTTGAAGGCGAACTTGAGCATGCGAATGGCCTGCGGGGACTTCGTCGCGATGGTTGCGGCCCACTCCAGGGCCGTCTCCTCCAGCTGTGCGTGGGGGACGGCGCGGTTGATGACGCCCCAGCGCTCAGCAGTTTCAGCGTCGTAGCGCTCGGCCAGGAAGAAGATCTCGCGCGCCCGCTTATCGCCCGCCTGGCGGGCCAGCAGCGCCGAGCCGTATCCGGCATCGAAGGAGCCGACGTTCGCATCCGTCTGCATGAATGCCGCGTGCTCGATGGAGGCGACCGACAGGTCCGCGACCACGTTGAGGGAGTGCCCGCCACCAGCTGCCCAGCCGGGAACAGCGGCGATGACGACCTTCGGCATTGTGCGGATCAGGCGCTGAACTTCGAGGATATGCAGGCGTCCGGCGCGCGCGGGGTCGATCTGCTCGCGGCGCTGCGCGGTGGCCGCCTCCGGGTCCGCGCCCTCAACCTCGTAGCGGTAGCCGTCGCGGCCTCGGACCCTCTGGTCGCCGCCCGAGCAGAACGAGTATCCGCCGTCGCGCGCCGACGGACCGTTACCCGTCAGGATCACGGCCGCGACCGATGAGGTCTGGCGGGCGTGGTCGAGCGCGCGGTACAGCTCGTCGACCGTGCCGGGGCGGAAGGCGTTGCGGATGTCGGGGCGGTCAAAGGCGATGCGCACGACCGGCATGTCGGCGCCCTCGGGGCGGCCGTCCACCTCGGCGCCGCGCGAGATGCCGCGGTGGTAGGTGATGTCGGCGAAGTCGAAGCCCTCGACCTCGCGCCAACGCGTCGGATCGAAGGTGTCGGAGACGAAGGGGAGTGCACTCATGCCTCGGATTCTAATCGACGAGGCACTGGCGGTGCGGTGCGCGTGCGTGCGGGAGGGGGCTCGACGGGCCCAGCTGACGGCCCCTACTGAAGGGGTAGCCATGCCCTCCGATGCGGTGGGCGTGTGCAACCTAACCAATCGGAACAAAGGATGTTCTCGTGTTCGCGCATGGTGAGATAACTAGTCACTGATGCGTGTGTCGTGAAATACTCGTATATTTGCCAGGCGTTCTGCTCTGTCAGGGAGTCTGTCACTTTGGGGCGCTTACTGCACAATCGCATACAAGTTTCAGCGTGATCGAGTTGTTGCGAAGCCAAGGTTGCGCGATAATATTACCGGTAAGTAAGGAGGCTCCTCATGAATGCAGCGCCGCAACCAACGCTCATGCGCATTCCCATGCGTACACTGAGTCGCCAAGCGCGTTACGCCCTCGAGGGCGTCGACGACATATTGGTGTACAAGGTAGCGATGACGACGCGTTTCCGCGGGGTGACGCGCCGCGAGGGTCTCCTTCTGCACGGCCATGCCGGCTGGGGAGAGGCTGCGCCCTTCTGGAACTACGACGATGCTGAGTCGTCCCGTTGGCTGGCAGCCGCGCTTGAGTCTGCCCGCCGATTCCCGCCGGTGCCTCGTCGCAAGTTTGTGCCCGTCAACGTGACGATCCCCGTCATTTCCCCCGAAGAGGCCTACGAGCGAGTGAAGGCCTCGGGTGGATGCGCGACCGCGAAGATCAAGGTCGCTGAACCCGGCGTGAGCCTGAGTCGCGACTGCGCGCGCATCGCCGCCGTCGCCGATGCCCTGCGTGAGACGGTTGGCGGGCAGGCGATGATTCGCCTCGACGCTAACGGTGCGTGGGAGGTTGACGAGGCTCGTGCCGCGATCCCCGCGATGGCTGCCGCCGCGGGCGTGGTTCCCATTGAGTATGTGGAGCAGCCTTGCCTGACCGTCGATGAGCTGGCGCAGGTGCGCCGCTCAGTGGACGTTCCTATCGCTGCGGACGAGTCGATTCGCCGAGCCGAAGACCCGCTTGAGGTGGCCCGCAAGGAAGCCGCCGACGTGGTCATCATCAAGGTGGCGCCTCTCGGTGGCGTGCGTGCAGCGCTGAAGGTGGCTCGCAAGAGCGGGCTCGGGGTCGTCGTCTCCTCGGCCCTCGAGACCTCCGTCGGCCTGTCGGTCGGTGTCGCCGCCGCCGCCGCGGTGCCCGGCGTGCCCCGGGCGGCCGGCCTGGCCACGGCCTCGCTGCTGGTGGGGGACGTGACCGAGCCCCTGATTCCCGAGCGCGGACGCCTGCCCGTGGGGCGGCGCGAACCCGACCAGGAACTCATTGACCGCACGCCGGTCGACGGTGATCTCGTCTCCCGCTGGGGTATGCGCCTGGAGGGGATGGCCGAGCATCTGGGGGCGGGGGGCCGGTAGGCTGGGCGTATGCCCTCCGTCGATACCGCCAGCGCCATCCTCGCGTCCCTGGACGCCCTGGGCCTCACGCACGTTCTGTACTGCCCCGGATCGCGCAGCGCCCCCTTCGCCTACGCGCTCGAGGCAGGCGCGTTTAGCGGTGACGCGCGCGCCGTCCTGGATGAGCGCGGCGCCGGGTTCATGGCCGTCGGCTTGGCCCGCACCGGAGCCCTGCCCGCGATCGTCGTCACCTCGGGGACAGCCGTCGCAGAGCTGGCACCCGCCGTTCTCGAGGCCTCCCACGCGCGCCTGCCGCTCCTGGTTGTGAGCGCCGACCGCCCCGGCGAGCTGCGAGGCGTCGGCGCGTCCCAGGCGACCGACCAGTCGCGGCTCTTCGGCACCCACGTGCGCGCGCAGGTGGACCTGGAACCTCAGGAGGCCTCGACGACGCTCGTCGGACACCTGACGCGCTGCGTCGCCGCCGCGTGCGGCGCACCCACGGGCACCCCCGGGCCCGTCCAGATCAACGTCGCCTTCCGCGACCCGCTCACGCCCGCGTCTCCTTCGGCTTTCGGGGACGAGGCCGGGGCTTCCTTCGCCCCTCGCCCGACCCGGGTGCTTCCCGCGTCCCCCGTGAGCACGCGCTGGGAGGACGTGGTCGGCCCTGCCGCCGCCGGGCTGATTATCGCGGGTGACGGGGCTTCGCCTTTCGCCCGCGAGTGGTCGCGCGCCTCGGGATTTCCCCTGCTGGCGGAGCCGGCCTCTGGCGCGTGGGCAGACGGGGGCGTGACCCCCTTCGAGCAGTCACTCGTCGCTTCGTCGCTGGGGCGGGAGGTCGACACGGTCGTCGTCACGGGCCGCCCGACGCTGTCTCGCCCCATCCACGCCCTCCTCGCGCGCCCCGACGTACGCGTCATCCTCGTCGACCCGCACGCCCCGTGGGTCGACGTCTCAGGCAACGCCTCGGTCGTGGTGGCCGACCTGGAGCCCGCGCGAGGGCCCGTCGACGCCGTGCAGGCCGAGTGGGCATCGCGCGTGCGCGAGGCCGCGCGCGACGCAGGTGAGCGCATCGATTCCCTGCTCGCCGCTGGTTCCGGGCGCACGACGCTCGACCTCGCGCGAGCCGTCGCCGCCTCCACGAGCGGGCCCCTCGTCCTCGGCGCCTCCAACCCCGTTCGCGCCTTCGACCTGGCCGTCCCCACGCTGGAAGGCCGCGTCGTCCACTCTAACCGTGGGCAGGCCGGCATCGACGGCACCATCGCGACCGCCGTCGGTATCGCCGTGGGCGCTGGATACGCGGGCGAGGCCTCGGCCCCTGCGGGCGAGCGCGTCACCGCCGTCATGGGTGACCTGACGGCCTGCCACGACGCGTCCTCCCTGGCCCTGGCAGCGGCCGCGCGGGCACACCTCGACATCATCGTCGCCGACGACCGGGGCGGCGGCATCTTCGCCACCCTCGAACACGGGAGCGCCACCACCCCCGAGGCCTACGACCGGTGGTTCGGCGTCGCGCAGGACGTCGACTACGAGGCGCTCGCGGCCGCATACCGCCTGGCCTTCGCCCGCGTCGACAATCCCGCGCAGCTCGCCCGCGTGCTGGAAACCCCGCAGGTCGGCCCCCGCCTCGTCCACGTCCCCGTCGAGCGCGGCGCGCACCTGTACGGCGCCATACGGGACATCCTCAACTGAACGTCGGGGGAGGGGAGCCTGTTCGCTGTGAGAGCAGCGGTTTTCAGGAAACTTACAGGACGCTTTCAGTGGCCCTTTGAGGAAGCGACTCATACTGGTGGACAGATAACGAACTGACACCAGAGGAAATCATGAACGAGTCTCAGATTCCGGCCCCCGACGCCGACTCGTCGCACGACACTGACATCGCCTCGGTACCCAGCTACCCGCAGCGCGCGATGGCTCAGGACCACTCGGCCACCCAGGAACTGCCGACCGCGCAGGACGCCACGCGCGAGATGCCCACCCCCTCCGCCGAGGAAACCCGCGAGGGTGGCGGCGCATACTCCGCTCCCACGGGCGAACCCTACGGCGGATACGCGGCCCCGGCCTCGCCCGAGGTGGCTGTCGCCCCGACGGTCGTCGTCACGAAGAAGGGGCCGGGCTGGGTGGCCCTCTTCGGTGCGATGCTCCTGACGATCGGCCTGACCCTCGGCGCCGTGTTCTTCGCGCGCCCGGCCATGCTGCGCGCCTCCACGCCGACCAACCTCAACGGGGGAACGGTCACGGCCGTGCCCGCGTCGAACAGCTCCGGGACGGACTGGACGGACGTCGCCTCCGCCGTGTCGCCCGCCGTCGTCACGATCCAGACCCAGGGCGCTTCGTCGGGTGGTACCGGTTCGGGCGTCATCTACGACGCGCAGGGAGACATCGTCACGAACTACCACGTCATCTCCTCCGTCCTGGGCGGCGGCCAGATCCAGGTGACCCTCGCGGACGGGCGACTCTACTCCGCGTCGATCGTCGGCCACGACAAGACCACCGACCTGGCCGTCGTCCGCCTGGAGAACCCGCCCACGGACCTGACTGTCGCGCGCTTTGCGACGTCGGCGAACCTCAAGGTCGGCGCCCCCGTCATGGCGATCGGCGCGCCGCTGGGCCTGTCGAACACCGTGACGACCGGCATCGTCTCGGCCCTCAACCGCCCCGTCGAGGTCTCGATGGACGAGGACAGCTCCTCGCAGGATTCGGCTCAGGCATCTTCGGATCTCGTGGTGACGAACGCGATCCAGATCGACGCCTCCATCAACCCCGGCAACTCGGGCGGCCCGCTCTTCGACGCGACCGGCGCGGTTATCGGCATTAACTCCTCGATCAAGTCACTCGCTACTTCGTCCGACGGGCAGGCCGGCTCAATCGGCCTGGGCTTCGCGATCCCCTCCGACCTGGTCGTCTCTGTTGCTGATCAGCTGATCGCCACCGGCTCGGCGTCCCACGGCATGCTCGGCGTGACCGTCAAGGCCGCGACGACGACCGTCGGCTCCGACACCTACGTCGGCGCCGAGGTTCAGGAGGTCTCCGCAGGTTCCGGTGCATCCGCTGCGGGCATTCGCTCCGGCGACGTCATCGTCAAGGTCGAAGGCCAGGAAGTGACCAGCCCCAAGCAGCTCATCGGCTACGTGCGCCGCTACAAGGCTGGCGACACCGTCGCCATGACGATCGTGCGCGACGGCGCCGAGCAGGACGTGTCCGTGCGGATCCAGTGAGGTGCGCGCACTGACGAGGCCCGCTGTCCCTGTGAAGGGGCGGCGGGCCTTTGCGCGTGGTGGGCTTGCGAGGGTGCATATATGCAGTTTTCGGCCGCTGATGTGCCGCGCGTTGATGCGAGGTCTCCGCATCTTGGTTTGTGTCGAAGGGGATTCAACCTGATCGGGAAGATTCAACCCGTTCTGATCGGGTGGAATGTTCCCGATGGGGTGGAATGTTCCCGATCGGGTGGAGCGCTGGCGCAATCAAGCCGCTGAGGTACCCGAAGTGGGTAGCGGCGTGCCGCAATACCCTGCGCGATTCAGACCCCGAGGGCGTCCAAGAGCGGGCGCATCTTCGCTTCGGTCTCGGCCAGCTCGGCGTCCGGGTCGGAATCCGGCATGATGCCCGCGCCCGCGAAAAGACGCAGGCGCGTGCCCGAGGTGAGTCCGCAGCGCAGCGCGATCGCAAACTCGCCGTCGCCCGCCGTGTCCACCCAGCCCACGGGCCCCGAGTAGCGGCCGCGCTCGGTGTCTTCCAGCTCCTCGATGAGCCGCATCGCGGCGTCGCGCGGGGTGCCGCATACGGCCGCCGTCGGATGCAGGGCGGCCACCAGATCCAGTAGATGAGTGGACCCCAGGCGCGCGTGCACGTCCGTCGCCAGGTGAACGACGTTGGGCAGCGACAGGAGGAACGGCCCGTGAGTCGTCACCGAGGTACACAGACGCGTCAGGATCGAGGACACCGACTCGGAGGCCAGGTCGTGCTCGCGCAGGTCCTTCGCGCTCGAGGCAAGCATCTCGCCCTCGCCGGGCTTGCACGTGCCCGCCAGGACGCGCGAGGTCGCCGTGCCGTCCGAGGTCGCGATCAGCATCTCCGGGGACGCGCCGAGGAGCGAATCCACGCAGAAACGCCACGTCGACGGGTACAGGTCGCTCAGGCGCTCGAGCAGGAAACGCTCATCAAAGCCGTGCGCGCACCGCACCGTCATATCGCGCGCCATGACGGCCTTGTCGGCGGCCCCCTCGCGCAGGCGCTGCGCCATCGCCCGCACCGAGTCGCGCCACTGGCCGCGCGACATCGACCCGTGTCCAAACGTCAGAGATTCCGGCACGCGCGGGGCAGGCCTCGCCTCGGCTAGCGCCTCGTCAACGGCCGTCAGCGGATCCGGGGCGTCCCCGATGCCCGCCGTGATCGCCCAGCGGGCCTCGGCCTCGTCGATGAGAGTCAGCGCGGGCACAAACGCGACCGAACGGGCGGGGGAACGGAACGCGAAGGACGCGAACAAGACGGGGGAGGGGGCGCCGCCGGCGGGGGACGAGGCCGGGGTGGCCTCCCCGGGACGGTGGCCGTTAGTTGTCGGGGTGGCCTCGCCGGGGCGTGCTGCGTCAGCGTGCGGGGCGGTTGCCGAGGCCGGGGTGGCCTCCCACGCGCGGCGCACCTCGGCGATCGCACCCGGGGCCGCGGACTCGAGCGTGAGCGCACGTCCCAGGCCGATCATCTGGCGGCGCTCACCCAGCCAGGCGGCGCCCCCGCAGTCGGGAAGTAAGGACGTCAGTGAGCAAGTAGACCCCGGGTGCTGCGGGGGTAGGGCCAGCGCCCGAAAGGTCAGGCGCGAGCATCCGAAGTCGTTGTGCATGGGTTCCATGGTAGGAGCAGGGGCGGCACAGTGCTGGAAGACGTGCGAGTATTGACGCATGACTGAATCCCCGCGCGCGGACCTGAGCAAGGTTCCCGAAGAGATCGCCTCGATGTTCGACTCCGTCGCCTCCCGCTACGACACGATGGATACGCTGATGACGGGCGGTTTGAACAACGTGTGGATGACCGCCCTGCGCAAGGCGGTCGCCCCGCACCCCGGCGAACGCATCCTCGACCTGGCGGCCGGAACCGGCGCGTCGTCGGCCTCCCTGGCCAAGGGCGGCGCCGAAGTCGTCGCCTGCGACCTGTCCGAAGGCATGATCGAGGTCGGCCGTGAGCGCCACCCCGAGATCGAGTTCGTACACGGCAACGCCATGGACCTGGACTTCGAGGACGGCACCTTCGACGCGGTCACCATCTCGTGGGGACTGCGCAACATCCCGGACCCGCAGCTCGCGCTGCGCGAGATGGCGCGCGTCGTGCGCCCGCGCGGCCGCCTCGTGGTGCTGGAGTTCTCCACGCCGCCCTCGCGCATTTTCCGCGGCCTGTACAACGTCTACCAGTCGACCGTCATGCCGGCGATCGCCCGCGTCGCCTCCACGAACGACGGCGCCTACGGCTACCTGGTCGAGTCGATCCGCCAGTGGCCCGCCCAGGAGGAAATCGGCCGCATGATCGCCGCCAACGGCTGGAGCGAGGTCGAGTACCGCAACCTCACCGGCGGCATCGCCTGCCTGCACCGCGCGGTCAAGCCGCTGCCGTAACTATCGTTCGATAACGACGAGGCCGGGGCCCCTTGTGTGGGGTCCCGGCCTCTCATGTTGGGCGCGGAAGGCGCAGCCGCGCCCATGGACGGGGCAGGGGCGGCGCGCACCCACCTGCGGGTGGCGCGTGTGCCCTGCCCCGGCCTCGTTGTTAGTTCTTCGGCGCGTGGCCCCGGGTCAGCGTCCCCAGGCCCAGGTAGCCGGGCAGGGGCTTGTTCATGTCCTCGTTCGCGAAGGCGACGGGCGCGCCTCCCGGCAGCGGGTTGACCACGCGGATCGCGGCGGTGAGCCCCTGCGCGGAGTCGTTCGCCCGATACTGCGAGGGCAGCGTGAAGCGCGCGGTGACGGTCCCGGTCTGGCCCGGGAGAACCGAGGGCAACGGCGACTCGAGGGTCTGGGTGGCCACAATCGTCTTGTTCGAATCGACGAGGACGACCTCGAGCGGCCACGTCGCGTAGAACGGGGCGGATCCCGTGTTCTTGATGTCGACGGCCACGGTGGCCTTCGCGCCGTGGTACGTCGCCGACGTGCGGGTGGCCTGCAGCGTGTAGCCCATGGCTGCGCTGGCCTGCTGGGCGCGCGTCAGATCAGAGCCCGTGTAACCGACCGTGAAAGCCTTCTGGTTGATCAGCCACGTGGCGTGCGCGCCCTGAATCGACTCGAGGGCCTTGTAGTCGCCTTCAGGGTCCATGTTCGGGCAGTTGACGGGCTGGGAGAAGAGGCACATCTGGGCGGGCGGGTAGAGCTCGCCGCCGATCGGAGCGTGCTGCCAGGCGTCCGCTTCGCCCTGCTTCTTCAGCTTGGGGATGAAGTGCCAGCTGACCCCCTCGAGGGTCGCGTAGCCGAAGGAATCATCGTGGTAGCCCATGCCGTGGGCCTTCGTGGCCTCGGTGGGGTAGCGGTTCTGGATGAAAGTCTCATCGAAAGCGTCGTCCCAAGCCTCGACCAGCTGGGCGCGGAACGCGTCGGAGGGCATCCAGTTGATGCCCGTCGGGTTTTGGGAGCTGATCGCGCCGTTGTAGGGGTAGGTGTGTTCCTCGCCCCAGAAGCCGTACAGGCCGGCGGTGATGTAGCCGATGCGCGGATCCCCGTCGTACCTGTTGCCCAGGGCCGCGACGAAGTGCAGGAACATCTGTTGGACGTTCGGGTCGTCGTAGTTGGGGGAGAAAGACTTCTTCTCGTTGTCGTGGAAGTCGTACGTGCGGCTCGTGTCCGTGCCACCGTCAATGAGGTACTGGGGCAGCGCTGAAGATTCGCCCGGGTTGTCGACGTAGAAACGGATGACCGCCTGGTGTCCGCGCGCCGCGATGGAATCGAGCATGGCGTCGACGGAGCTGAAGTCGTAGGTGTCGGGGCCGGTGACGACATTCTTGAGCGGGAAGACCGCCCATTCGAGCGTATAGGGCAGCGCGCTCTGTGCGAGCACGGGATTGCCGCCGGGGGCGGGCGCCCACGGCATGAAGCCCTTCATCGGGTTCGACACGGGGGCCGGCGCCGCCTCGAGGGTGGTCCATTGGGATGATGTGGCCGACGAGGCCGTGGCTGGCAGGGTGGCACCCGCCAGTCCTGCGGCCGCCGCGAGAGCGATGGCGATGCGAGCAAATTTCCTCATCGCGAGGTCCTTTCAGTCTGTACTGCGGCTGGGGACATTGAGCGGCGTGGGCGCGTCGCGTGGAAGTACGCGCAGGGCAATCGCATCCGCGTGCGATCCGAGGCTTCCACGGCTGACAAGTGAATCACTGTGTTGTCACTTCGCGCAAGATTGTGAAAAATTGTGTCAGTAAGTGATTGTGTGACAAGTGTATGGTGAGCTGGGCATTCGTCTGCCTGCGGGCGCGTCGCGCCGTTGCGGCGTGCGAGCGGGGCTTCCCGCGCGTGTGGAGTGGGCGATCGGCGCTCGTGTCCAACGAGGACGAGGCCGGGTCCCTCGGTGGGGTCCCGGCCTCGTTAGTGGAGTGCGTGCGCTGGCTCGTTTAGTACGGTCCGCTGTCGACGACCGCCCACGTTCCATCGTCCTGCAGCCGCAGGAAGACGACTTCGCGCTTGTTCACGGGTTCCAGTGAGTTGTCCGAGTAGTTGCGCTGGTAGTAGACGTTCCCGTACCAGCGCGTCGGGTCAGTGTTCGGCTGCTGCCCATGGTTGTTGCTGCCCGTGATGGTGACGGTCGTGTGGGCGCGGTTGGCCAGGAGTGGAAGGAATTCGCCCTGGCCGTGCTGCTGGTCGGGCGTCTTCGTGTGGCTGCTCGCTCGTTCAGGCACTTCGTACACGCTCGCGCGGATGGATGCATAGGCGTTGGATTTATCGCGCGATGCATCCCACGTGTTAAGCGTGATGACGTAGGCTCTGGCGACGGCCTCGGGATCGGTGCGGTCCACCTCGCGCGGGTCTGGCAGGAGGTCGGGGAGCCACTGGACCGACGCGGGGTGCAGGCATGTGCCGATGGGCGTGGGGGAGCCGTCCTCGCACGCAGGCGTGGTCGGTGTTGCTTCGGTCGGTGTCGGGGTGGCTGTGGAGGCTCCAGATTCTTGGGTTGGGGCCTGGTCCGAGGAGGATTGCGCGGGCGATTGTGCGGACTGTGCCTGGCTATCTGCGCTGGGCTGGCGCGAGCCACAGGCTGTACCCGTGATCGTGAGGGTAAGGACCGCTACTGAAGCGATGCCGATGAGGGTGCGTCGTGGATACCTGCGGGTATGAGTCTGTTCTTCTGAGCCCATGCATGCTCCCCTTCAGTGTGTCTGTGTCGAGGTTCGTCGCGCGTGTTCTGTGTTGGATGCGTGAGTATTCTCCACCATTGCTGTTCGCTGCGGCGCTGGTCATCGTATCGGATTGTGCGAGGGTGTCGCGCGGGCTCGTCTCAGCGCATGTAACACCTGGTGCGACGAGGCCAGGGCCACCATTTACGACAGAGTTCCCTTGCGCAAATGGGTGCTATGAGCGCGGCCTGCCCGGGCCTCGTTCGTTGAAACTCCAAGGAAAAGTGTGCTCGGTCGCCGAGGTGAGGGTGACCTGGCTAGGCTTTCTTGCGGAATGAAGTGATGTGCACGCTTCATCCACCTTGCACACTCGCGCGGATGCACCCGCGCACCACATGACGGAGGAATGCCGTGGCATCCACCATGCCTAGCGACATGAGCGCTGACGTTGTCGTCGTCGGCGCAGGCCCGGGCGGGTCCTCCACCGCCTACCACCTGGCCAGAGCTGGCCTCGACGTCATCCTCCTGGAGAAAAGCCCCTTCCCGCGCGACAAAATCTGCGGCGACGGGCTCACCCCGGCCGCCGTCCACGAACTCATCGCCATGGGCGTGGACACCACCGGCTGGATGCGAAACCGCGGCCTCACCGTCATCGGCGGCGGCCACACCGTCCACATGGACTGGCCCGACCAGAAGTCCCTGCCCGGCTACGGCATGACCCGAGCCCGCATGGACCTCGACCATGCGCTCGCCCAGCGCGCCGTCGAAGCGGGCGCGCGCCTCTACGAGGGCGTCACCGTCACAGGAGCCATCCAGGATGGCTCCGGACGCGTCGTCGGCGTGCAGGCCAAGAGCGGGCGCGGCAAGAACGCCACCACCACCACGGTGCGCGCCTCCATCACCGTCGACGCTGGGGGAGTGGCCGCCCGACTGGCCACCAGCCTCGGCCTCGAAAAGAAGATGAACCGCCCCATGGGCGTGGCCGCACGCGCGTACTTCCACAGCCCCCGCGGCAACGAGGAATGGATGGAATCCCACCTCGAACTGTGGAGCGGCACCCCCGGCGCCTCCGACCTGCTGCCCGGCTACGGCTGGATCTTCCCCATGGGCGACGGCATCGTCAACGTCGGCCTCGGCTCGGTCGCCTCGCGCGCCGGCGCGACGAACCTGCCCTACCGCGAGGTCTTCAAGACCTGGACCGCGAACCTGCCCGAGGAATGGGGCTTCACCCCCGAGAACCAGATCGGTCAGCTTCGCTCCGCCGCCCTGCCCATGAGCTTCAACCGCAAGCCTCACTACACCCAGGGCCTCGTCCTCGTCGGCGACGCCGGCGGCATGGTCTCCCCCTACAACGGCGAAGGCATCGCCCCGGCCATGAAGGCCGGACGCTACGCAGCCTCCTGCATCGCTCAGGCCCTGGCCCGCTCGCACCGCGCCGGCATCGACCGCGCCATGAGCGAATACCCCCACATGCTCCGCGACGAATACGGCGGCTACTACCAGCTGGGCCGCATCTTCGTCGCGCTCATCGAAAACCCGACGATCATGCGCACCTGCACGAACGTCGGGCTGCCCATTGCGCGCCTCATGACGCTCGTCCACAAACTCCTGTCGGACGGGTACGAGAGGACCGGGGGCGACTTCGACGACCAACTCATCACAATGCTGACCAAGGTGGTGCGCCCCGCATGACCACCACCACCGATAACCGGGAGGAACGATGACGAATCCCTACGTGCCGCTGCTCATCATGTCGGCAGCTGCCCTCGTACTAGCCTTCGGAGGCCTGGGCGCCTCCGCGATCTTGGGCCCCACCAAGAAGTCCAAGACCAAGGCCGACAACTACGAGTGCGGTATCCAGCCGACCAGCGCTCACCTCACCGAGGGGCGATTCCCGGTGCGCTACTACCTGGTCGCCATGACGTTCATCATCTTCGACATCGAAGTTGTGTTCATGTACCCGTGGGCCGTCAGCTTCAACCAGCTGGGCCTGTTCGGACTGGTCGTCATGATGAGCTTCCTGGTCACCCTCTGCGTCCCCTACGCCTACGAATGGCGACGCGGCGGCCTGGATTACTGAGATATAAGTAAGGAACAGACAAGTGGGACTTGAAGAATCCTTGCCCGCGGGCATCGCGCTCACCAGCGTCGAAAAGGTCCTCGGGCTCGCACGCAAGTACAGCCAGTGGCCCGTCACCATGGGTCTGGCGTGCTGCGCCATCGAAATGATGGCTGCCGGTACCCCCCGTTTCGACATGGCGCGCTTCGGCCTCGAGGTCTTCCGCGCCTCGCCGCGTCACTCCGACATGATGATCGTGTCGGGCCGTGTGTCGCACAAGATGGCCCCCATCATCCGCCGCGTCTACGACTCGATGCCCGAACCCAAGTGGGTCATCTCCATGGGCGCGTGCGCATCCTCCGGTGGCGTCTTCAACAACTACGCGATCGTCCAGGGCTGCGACCACATCGTCCCCGTCGACGTCTACCTGCCCGGATGCCCGCCCCGCCCCGAGGCCCTCATCCACGCGGTCCTCGTCCTGCGTGAGCAGATCGGCAAGGAACCCCTCGGCGTTCACCGCCGCGAGATCGCGCGTCGCGCCGAGCAGGCCGCCCTCGAGGCGACCCCCACCCACCAGATGAAGGGACTCCTCGCATGAGCGACCTTTCCACCCCCGAGGAAAACGCGCCCGCCGAGGTCGCCCCGGCCTCGTCCCAGCGCGGATTCGCCCTCCCCGAGCCCATCGCCCACCGCGAGGGCCTCTTCGGCGCGGGCACTGACTCCTCCACCTCCGGCTTCGCCGGCCTCGTGACCGATTCCTTCCTGCCCGGCGAGGCCTCCCGCCCCTACGGCGGCTGGTTCGACCAGGTCGTTGACGTCCTCGAAGAGCTCATTGTCGCCGATGGCCTGAAGGTTTCCGACGTTATCGAAAAGGTCACCATTGACCGCGGACAGCTCGGCATCTTCATCGCCCGCGAGCACATCGCGCGCGTCGCCAAGTACCTGCGCGACGACGCCGACCTGCGCTTCGAGCTCTGCCTGGGCACCAACGGCGCGCACTACCCCCTCGATAAGGGCCGCGAACTGCACGCTATCTACCCCCTGTACTCGATCACGTACAACCGCATGATCCGCCTCGAGGTCACGTGCCCCGACGAGGACCCCCGCATCCCCTCCATCGTCTCCGTCTACCCCGGAAACGACTGGCAGGAGCGCGAAACCTGGGACCTCATCGGCATCGTCTTCACCGGGCACCCCTCGCTGACGCGCACCGCGATGCCCGATGACTGGGTCGGACACCCCCAGCGCAAGGACTACCCGCTGGGCGGCATCCCCGTCGAGTTCAAGGGCGCCGTCAACGCTTCCGCCGACGTTCGTAGGAGTGTGAACTGATGACCACCGCTTTCCACGCGCCCGCCGGCGCGACCGACCTGCCCATTGAGGACATCCCCGAGGTCCTCACCCAGGGCGGTGACTGGGACGACGTCCTGCACGAGATCGAGGCCATCACCTCCGAGCGCATCGTCGTCAACCTCGGCCCGGTCCACCCCGCGACCCACGGCGTTCTGCGCCTCATCCTCGAGCTTGACGGCGAGAAGGTCCGCGAGACCCGCATCGACACCGGCTACCTGCACACCGGCATCGAGAAGAACATGGAGTACCGCACGTGGGCTCAGGGCGTCGCATACTGCACGCGCATGGACTACGTGGCTCCCTTCTTCCAGGAAGCCGCCTACTGCCTCGGCGTCGAGAAGCTCCTCGGCATCGAAGAGGACATCCCCGAGCGCGCCTCCCTCATCCGCATCCTCATGATGGAGCTGTGCCGCATCGCCTCGCACCTGGTCGCCATCGGCTCGACCGGTAACGAAATGGGTGCCACCACGATCATGACGATCGGCTTCCGTGGCCGCGAGGAGATCCTGCGTATCTTCGAGCGCATCACCGGCCTGCGCATGAACCACGAGTACATCCGCCCCGGTGGCGTCGTGCAGGACATCGGCGAGGGCACCACGGACTACATCCGTGACCGCCTGCGCCGCTGCCGTAAGGACATCGGCGAACTCCAGGACATCCTCGTGGAGAACCCGATCTTCAAGAAGCGTCTGTGCGACGTGGCCGTCATGCCGCTGAGTGGCCTCATGGCCCTCGGCTCGACCGGCCCCGGCGTGCGCGCCGCCGGCCTGCCCCTGGACCTGCGCAAGAGCCAGCCCTACTGCGGCTACGAGAACTTCGAGTTCGATATTCCCACCCGCGACAAGTCCGACGTCTACAACCGCACGATGGTTCGCTTCGACGAGTGCTACGAGTCCATGCGCATCATCTGGCAGGTGCTCGACAGGCTGGACCAGTGCGACGGCGCGCCCACCATGGTCGCCGACCCGGAGATCGCCTGGCCCGCTCGCCTGGCGGTCGCCACGGACGGCCAGGGCAACTCGGCCGAGCACGTCCGCGAGATCATGGGGGAGTCCATGGAGTCCCTCATCCACCACTTCAAGCTCGTCACGGAGGGCTTCCACGTGCCCGCCGGCCAGGTCTACCAGACCGTCGAGCACGCGAAGGGCATCCTGGGCGTTCACCTCGTCTCCGACGGTGGCACGCGCCCGTTCCGCGCGCACTTCCGCGACCCCTCCTTCGCCAACCTGCAAGCGCTGGCCATGATGACCGAAGGCGGCCAGCTGGCCGACGTGGTCGTCGCACTGGCCGCTATCGACCCCGTTCTCGGAGGCGTTGACCGATGAGCTACACACCCGACACCCTGGCACGCCTGCAGGCGGACGCCGCGCAGATCATCGCCCGCTACCCGGACGGTCACTCGCGTTCCGCGCTGCTGCCGATGCTGCACCTGATCCAGTCCGTTGACGGCTACGTCAGCCCCGACGGCATCGACTTCATCGCCGCCACGCTGGACCTGCCTCGCGCAGAGATCAGCGCCGTCGCGACCTTCTACACGCAGTACAAGCGCCACCCCACCGGCGACTACCTGGTGGGCGTGTGCACGAACGCGCTGTGCGCCGTCATGGGCGGCGACGAGATCTGGGAAAAGGTCTCCAAGAAGGTCGGCGTCGGCAGCGATGAGACCAGCGAAGACGGAAAGATCACGCTCGAGCGCATCGAGTGCAACGCGGCGTGCGATTACGCGCCCGTCGTCATGGTCAACTGGGAATTCTTCGACAACCAGAGCCCTGAGTCGGCGCTGGCCATGATCGATGACATCCAGGCTGGTCGCGACATTCACCCGACGCGCGGTCCCGTCGTGGCCCCCACGTTCAAGGAGAACGAGCGCGTCCTGGCCGGCTTCCTGGACGGCCACGAGGACGAGGGCCCCTCTGCGGGCCGCTCCACGCTGCTGGGCCGAGAGATCGCAGCGGCGAAGGGCTGGACCGAGCCGGTCGCCGTGGAGGTCGCCGACGAGGCCGCTGACACGAAGGGAGAAGAGGCGAAGTGAGTACCGCATACGTTGCGCCCGGACCGCTGACCCCGATCCTCACCAACGGGTGGGGAGAGGATCGTTCCTGGACGCTGGACTCCTACCGGGCTCGCGGTGGCTACCAGGGCCTCGAAAAGGCCCGGACCATGGAACCCGCTGAGATCGTGCAGGTCGTGAAGGATTCCGGCCTGCGAGGCCGTGGTGGCGCAGGCTTCCCGACCGGCCTCAAGTGGTCCTTCCTGCCCCCGGCTGACGGCGGCCCCCGCTACCTCGTGGTGAATGCCGACGAGTCCGAACCGGGCACCTGCAAGGACATCCCGCTGATCATGGGCAACCCGCACGTCCTCATTGAGGGCATCGCGATCACGTCGCGTGCGATCGGCTGCGACCACGCGTTCGTCTACCTGCGCGGCGAGGTCACCCACGTGTACCGTCGTCTGCTACAGGCCGTGCGCGAGGCGACCGAGTCCGGCGTGCTCGGCGACCTGCGCATTACCGCCCACGCGGGTGCTGGCGCCTACATCTGCGGTGAGGAGACGGCCCTGCTGGACTCCCTCGAGGGTCGTCGAGGCCACCCGCGCCTCAAGCCCCCGTTCCCCGCGGTCGCCGGTCTGTACGCCCGTCCCACGGTTGTCAACAACGTCGAGACCATCTCTCAGGTTGCGGGCATCTTCCGCAACTCCCCCGAGTGGTTCGCGTCCATGGGCACCGAAAAGTCCAAGGGCCACGGCATCTTCTCCGTGTCGGGTCACGTGAACAACCCCGGCCAGTTCGAGGCCCCCTTCGGCATCACGATGCGCGAGCTCATCGAGATGGCGGGCGGCATCCGCGACGGCCACGAGCTGAAGTTCTGGACCCCCGGCGGTTCCTCCACCCCGATCTTCACCGAAGACGAGCTGGACACGCCCCTGGACTACGAGTCCGTGGGCGCTGCCGGTTCGATGCTGGGTACGCGCGCCCTGCAGGTGTTCGACGAGACGGTTTCGGTCGTTCGCGTCATCACCCGCTGGTCCGAGTTCTACCAGCACGAGTCCTGCGGTAAGTGCACGCCCTGTCGCGAAGGCACCTACTGGATGAAGCAAATCATGCTGCGTCTCGAGCGAGGCGAGGGCCGTCCCGGCGACGTCGACCTGCTCGACGAGATCGCACACAACATTGCGGGCCGTAGCTTCTGCCCGCTGGGCGACGCCGCAGCAACCCCGATCATGTCGGGCATCAAGCGCTTCCGCGACGAGTTCGAGGCCGGGCTGACCACGCCCGCCCGCGAGCTTTTCCCCTACGAGGCGTCCGCTAACTACGCGCGAGGAGGTGGCCGATGAGCGACGCACCCAACATGATCGACGTCACCATCGACGACGTTCAGGTTTCTGTCCCCCAGGGCACGCTCGTGATCCGCGCGGCCGAGCAGGCCGGCATCCGGATCCCGCGTTTCTGCGACCACCCGCTGCTGGCCCCCGTGGCCGCATGCCGCCAGTGCCTCGTGGAGGTCGGCATGCCCGACCGCAACACGGGCGAGCTGCGCTTCATGCCCAAGCCCCAGCCCTCGTGTGCGCAGACCGTCACCCCGGGCATGGTCGTCAAGACCCAGCACACCTCCGAGGTGGTGGACCGCGCCCAGCGCGGCGTCATGGAGTTCCTGCTCATCAACCACCCGCTGGACTGCCCCGTCTGCGACAAGGGCGGCGAGTGCCCCCTGCAGAACCAGGCGCTCACCGAGGGGCGCGGCAAGTCCCGCTTCACGGACGCCAAGCGCACCTTCAAGAAGCCGCTGCGCCTGACCTCCCAGATCCTGCTGGATCGTGAGCGCTGCATCCTGTGCCAGCGCTGCGTGCGCTTCGGCAAGGAAATCTCGGGCGACGTGTTCATGGACCTGCAGGGCCGAGGCGGCGGCACCGCCCCCACGGAGCACCACTACTTCATGGGCGAGCAGGTCGGCGGCTTTGACACGACCACGCTCGACTTCTTCGACCCGAAGGCCAAGGACGCCGCGACCTCGTCCCTGTCGTCGCCGTTCGGCACAGATGCGATCGTCGGTTCGCTCAACGAGGGCGAGCTCTCCGTCGCTGAGCGCGACGTCTCGGGCCGTGCCTTCGCCTCCTACTTCTCGGGCAACATCATTCAGATTTGCCCCGTCGGCGCTCTGACCGCCGCGTCCTACCGCTTCCGCGCGCGTCCCTTCGACCTCGTGTCGACGGCCGCCGTGACCGAGCACGACGCGTCGGGCTCCGCGATCCGCCAGGACGTGCGCCGCGGCGAGGTCGTGCGTCGCATGAGCGGCAACGACCCCGAGGTTAACGAAGAGTGGATCACCGATAAGGACCGCTTCGCCTTCGAATGGGACAAGGTCGATCGCCTGACCTACCCGCTCGTGCGCGAGGATGGCAAGCTGGTTCCCACCTCCTGGTCCGACGCGCTTGACCGCGTCCGTGAGGGCCTCGAGCAGGCTGGTTCGTCCGTGGGCTTCCTGCCCGGCGGCCACCTCACCTTCGAGGATGCCTGGGCCTGGTCGAAGTTCGCGCGCACCGTCGTCGGTTCCGACTCGATCGACTTCCGTTCGCGTCGCGCCAGCGAGGAAGAGCGTTCGTTCCTGGCCTCCTACGTGGCGGGCTCCGGCCTCGATGTCACGTACTCCGATCTGGAGCACGCCGGTCAGGTCCTGCTGGTCGCCCTCGAGCCCGAGGACGAGTGCGGCGCGATGTTCCTGCGCCTGCGCAAGGGCACCCGTAAGTCGGGCCTGAAGGTCGCCACGGTCGCGCCCTTCACCTCCAACGGTTCGCGCAAGATGAACGCCCAGGTCCTGCACGCCGCCCCCGGCTCCGAGCCCGGCGTTCTCGACGCGATCGCCGCTGGCGGTGCCTACGCGGATCTCGCGGATGCCCTCTCCGGTGGCATCGTCCTCGTGGGCGAGCGCGCCGCGCAGACCCCCGGCCTGCTCTCCGCCGTCGTCGCTCTGGCCGAGCGCACGGGCGCCCGCCTCGCGTGGGTCCCGCGTCGCGCCGGTGACCGCGCCGCCGTCGAGGCCGGCCTCCTCCCGGGTCTGCTTCCCTTCGGCCGCGGCATCGACGAGGCCGGGGCGCAGTCCCTGGGTTGGGGCGAGCTTCCCGAGCGCGGCCTCGACGCCGAGCAGATGATCGAGGCCGCCGCCTCCGGTGAGCTTGCGGCTCTCGTCGTCGGCGGCGTCGACGTGCGCGACTTCGACGAGCCGGCCGCCGTGCGCGAAGCCCTCGACGAGGTTCCCTTCCTCGTGTCGCTCGAGGTTCGTGCCTCGGAGATCACCGAGCGCGCGGACGTCGTCCTGCCGGTGGCCCCCGCGGTCGAGAAGAACGGCACCTACATCAACTGGGAAGGCCGCCTGCGTCCCTTCGGCCAGGCCCGCTCGGCAACGTCCCTCACGGACCGCGACGTGCTCGTGCGCCTCACCGAAGAGTTCGACCTCGACCTGGGTATCACCGCCCTGGCTGACCTGTACGAGGAAGTCAACCCCCTCATGGAGTGGGATGGCGCCCCGCAGGCCTTCGCTCCGGTCTCGCCCGAGGCCCCCGTTGTCGCCGGCAAGGGCGAGGTCGTTCTGGCCTCCCACAAGCCGATGATCGACGCCGGTCGCCTCCAGGATGGCGCCCCGTGGCTGGCCGGTTCGGCCCGTCGCCCCGTCCTCCTGGCCTCGGCCGCCACGCTCGCTGCCGCGGGTATCGCCCCCGGCGCGGACGCGACGCTCGAGACCGAGCGAGGCACGATCACCCTCCCGGCCGCCATCGCGGACCTGCCCGACTCCGTCGCGTGGGTGCCCGAGTGCTCGACCGGCTCCGTTATTCACGAAAACCTCGGCGGTGCCGGCACCGTCGCGACCCTGCGCGCCACGCAGGAGGTGGCACGATGACACTCGCACCCTTCGCAGTCCCGGAATACACCGCCGCGGACTTTAGCCAGGAAACCTGGTGGCTCAGCCTCATCAAGGCCGTGTTCATCATCGTCTTCCTGATCGCCAACGTGCTCCTCGCCCTGTGGGTCGAGCGCCGAGGCCTGGGCCGCATGCAGACGCGTCCCGGCCCGAACGTCGCGGGCCCCCTCGGCCTGTTCCAGGCGTTCGCCGACGCGGGCAAGCTCCTCTTCAAGGAGGACATGTGGACCCGCCGGGCCGAGCGTTTCCTGTACTTCCTGGCTCCCGCCATCGCGGCTTTCGCGGCGTTCAGCGTCTACGCGGTCATCCCGATGGGCCCGAACGTGACGATCTTCGGCCACTCGACGCCGCTGCAGCTCGCCGACATGCCCGTCGCCTCCCTGTACATCCTGGCGATCGCCTCGCTGGGCCTGTACGGCATCGTCCTCGGTGGCTGGTCGACCCGCTCGACCCTGCCCCTGTACGGCGCCGTGCGTTCCTCCGCGCAGGTCATCTCCTACGAGCTGGCCATGGGCCTGTCCCTCGTGAGCGTGTTCCTCATGTCGGGCTCCATGTCCACCTCGCAGATCGTGGCCGCTCAGGGACAGTTCTGGTGGGCATTCACCCTGTTCCCCGCGTTCGTCATCTACTGCATCAGCGCCACCGGTGAAGTCAACCGCCTCCCCTTCGACCTCCCTGAGGCCGAGGGTGAGATCGTCGCCGGCCACATGACCGAGTACTCGTCGATGAAGTTCGGCTGGTACTACCTGTCCGAGTACGTCAACATGCTCAACGTCTCGGCCGTGGCCACCACGATGTTCTTCGGCGGCTGGCACGCCCCGTGGCCGCTCTCCCACGTCGAGTTCCTCAACTCCGGCTGGTGGGGCATGCTCTGGTTCTTCCTGAAGATCTGGTTCTTCATGTTCCTGCTGATCTGGACGCGCGCCACGCTGCTGCGCTTCCGCTACGACCAGTTCATGAACCTCGGGTGGAAGCGCCTCATGCCCATCGCCCTGGGCTGGCTCGTGCTCGTCGCCCTCGTGCGCGGCATCACCCAGTTCGTGGCGCTGCCCAACCACATCCTCTTCGGAGGCGTGGGCGTCATCTTCGTGATCGCCCTGGGCATCATCTGGCTCACGGACAAGCCCGAGCCCGAGGAAATCCCCGCATCCGAGCGCGAATACACGGGCTTCGAGGACGGCTTCCCCGTCCCGCCGCTGCCCGGACAGACCCCCGTTGCCTCGCCGCGCGGCCTCGCCACCATTGAGGGCGAACTGGCCCCGGCCTCGGCAATCGACAGCCCGAAGGAGTCCACCGATGAGTGAGAAGACCACCGACGAGGAAATGCTCTTCGAGCATGACCCCAAGGGTGCGTTCGCCCAGTTCGTCGCGCCTATGGCCGGCTACGGAGTCACCATGGCTTCCTTCTTCCGGCCCACCGTCACCGAGCAGTACCCGCGCGAACCCGCGCGCGTCATGCCCCGCTTCCACGGACGCCACCAGCTCAACCGCTACGCCGACGGCCTGGAAAAGTGCGTCGGCTGCGAGCTGTGCGCCTGGGCGTGCCCCGCTGACGCGATTTTCGTCGAGGCCGCATCCAACACGCCCGAGGAGCAGTACTCGGCGGGCGAGCGCTACGGCCGCGTCTACCAGATCAACTACCTGCGCTGCATCTTCTGCGGTATGTGCATCGAGGCGTGCCCCACGCGCGCCCTGACAATGACGAACGACTTCGAAATCGCCAAGTACACCCGCGAGGACGACATCTACGAGAAGGAAGACCTCCTGGTCCCGCTCTCCGATGGCATGCTCGCAGCGCCCCACCCCATGGTCGAGGGTAAGAACGACATCGACTACTACCGCGGGGAAGTCACCGGCCCCACCGCCGCCCAGGTCGACTGGGTCGCGAGCCGCCGCCCCGACGACCCCTCCCTCAAGACGGTACGAGTCGCCGAGGAGGCACACTGATGAACCTGTCCAACGGTTGGCCCATGATGGGGTCAACGGGGGAGATCATCCTCTTCGCATGCACGGCCATCGTGATGGTCGCCTGCGCTCTGGGTGTCCTCTTCTTCAAGAAGGCCGCGCACTCGGTCATCTGCATGGTCGGCGTCATGCTCGGCCTGGCCGTTCTGTACATCGCGAATAGCGCCCCCTTCCTGGGCGTGGCGCAGATCGTCGTGTACACCGGCGCGATCATGATGCTGTTCCTCTTCGTCATCATGCTGATCGGCATCGGCACCTCCGACGACTACGCCCGCCAGAGCCGCGGCGCCATCGTCTCGGCCGTGCTCGGGGGCCTCGGACTGATCGTTATCGTTGCGACCGCGATCCTGAAGTCCGTTCCCACGCCGCACAAAGCCGACGCGGTTGACCCCTACTCCAACCAGCCGATCACCGACCTGGCGATCACGCTGTTCCAGGAGCACTGGCTGAGCATGGAGCTCGCCGGCGCGCTGCTGATCACGGCCGCCGTCGGTGCGATGCTGCTGACCCACTCGGATCGCCTCGCCCCGAAGGCCGATCAGTACGAGACGGCGCGTAACAAGATGCGTGCCTTCGGCGAGAAGGGTTCTCGTATCGGCCAGCTGCCTGCCCCCGGTGTCTACGCCCAGTCGAACGCGGCCGATGTGCCCGCCATCTCGGGCGAGACCCTCGGCCCGGTCGAGGAGTCGGTGCCCCGCGTCCTGCGCGTGCGTGGCCTGACCCGCACGATCGGCGAGGTCACCCCCGAGGTTTCCGAGCAGCTCGCCCTCGCGCGCACCGAGACCACGGCGACCGACTCTCTCGACGAGTCGCCCTACACCATCGGGCGCACGCCCGACGTCCCGCGCTCCGGCTCCTTCGGGATGCCCGGCGCCGCCGCGCCCACCGGACTGGCCCAGCCTCGGGCCCGCAAGGCGCGCACCACCACCCCCATTGAGAAGAAGGAGGAGAGCAAGTGAGCCTCGCCTGGTACCTCATCCTTGCGGGTGTGCTGTTCGCCATCGGTGCGACCACGGTCCTCGTGCGCCGCAGCGCTGTCATCGCGCTCATGGGCGTCGAAATGATGCTCAACGCCGCGAACCTCGTCCTCGTGACGTTTGCGCGCATTCACTCCAACGTTGACGGCGAGATCATGGCGTTCTTCGTCATGGTCGTCGCGGCCGCCGAAGTTGTCGTCGGCCTGTCGATCATCGTGTCCATCTATCGTTCCCGCTCGACCACGAGCATGGACGATCTCAACCTGCTGAAGAACTGAGGGAGGACGTAACTCATGACCACCTTCATTTCCACACAGGCTACCGGCGTCCCCGATATGGTCGCCGCCACCGGAGTCGCCGCCTACGCGTGGCTCCTCATCCTCATCCCGCTGGCCAGCGCGGGCCTGCTCCTGCTGCTGGGCCGCGTCTCGGACAAGTGGGGCCACCTGCTGGCGACCCTCGCATCCTGGTCCACCTTCGCGGTTGGTGCGGCGATCGCCGCCCAGATGTGGAATTCTCCCGTGGGCGCGCGCCGCTTCGGCGAGACGCTGTTCACCTGGATTCCCGCCGGTGACTTCACCGTCGACTTCGGTCTCCTCGTGGACCCGCTCTCGATCACCTTCGTTATCCTGGTGACCTTCGTCGGTTCGCTCATCCACGTGTACGCGATTGCCTACATGGAGCACGACGAGGCCCGCCGCCGTTTCTTCGCCTACCTGAACTTCTTCATCGCGGCGATGCTGACCCTGGTCCTCGCGGACTCCTACGCCGGCCTCTTCGCCGGCTGGGAAGGCGTGGGCCTGGCGTCCTACCTGCTGATCGGCTTCTGGAACCATGTCCCCGCGAACGCGGTGGCCGCCAAGAAGGCGTTCATCATGAACCGTGTCGGCGACATGGGCATGCTGATCGCCATGATGGCGATGGTCGCCTCGTTCCACTCGGTGTCCTTCTCCGTGGTCTCCTCCCAGGTTGCTTCCATCCCCGCGGCGTCCGCGACCGTCATTGGTATCTTCCTGCTGGTGGCCGCCTGCGGTAAGTCCGCGCAGTTCCCGCTGCAGGCGTGGCTGGGTGACGCTATGGCTGGTCCGACCCCCGTCTCCGCGCTCATTCACGCGGCAACGATGGTCACCGCCGGCGTCTACCTGATCATCCGTTCCGGCGACGTCTTCATGGCTGCCCCCATCGCGGCGACCGCCGTCGCCATCATCGGCGCGATCACGCTCCTCTTCGGTGCGATCGTCGGTTGCGCGAAGGACGACATGAAGAAGGTCCTCGCGGCCTCCACCATGAGCCAGATCGGCTACATGATGCTGGGCGCGGGCCTGGGCCCCATCGGCTGGGCGTTCTCGATCTTCCACCTCTTCACCCACGGCTTCTTCAAGGCCCTCATGTTCCTGGGCGCCGGTTCCGTCATGCACGGCATGGGCGACCAGGTGAACATGCGTCGCTTCGGCGCCCTGCGCGGCGCCATGAAGGTCACGTGGCTGACGTTCATGATGGGCTGGCTCGCCATCCTCGGTGTTCCGCCGTTCTCCGGCTACTGGTCGAAGGACAAGATCATCGAGGCCGCCTTCAGCGCCGACAGCTTCGGCGGCACCACGGCCCTGTGGGCCGGTTGGGTCTACGGCCCCGTCGCGCTGATCGGCGCGGGCATCACCGCGTTCTACATGTCGCGACTCTTCTTCATGACGTTCCACGGCAAGGCCCGCTGGACCACCGAGGCCGAGGGCGCGCCCGTGCACCCGCACGAGTCCGGTGCCCTCATGACGGTCCCCATGATCATCCTCGCCATCGGCGCGGTCGTCCTCGGCGGCGCCCTCTCCGTGGGGAACACCTTCACCGAGTGGCTGGTCCCCTCGATCGGTCACGTCACGCACAATGACCCCGTCCTCAATGAGTACGTCATTCAGGGAGCCACCCTCGCCCTCGTCATCCTCGGCGCGGTTATCGCGTGGATGAAGTACGGACGCGACGAGGTTCCCACCTCCGTCCCCGCAGGCAACGCCCTGACCGAGGCCGCGCGCCGCGACCTCTACCAGGACACCGTCAACGAGACCCTGTTCATGATGCCCGCCAAGGGCCTCGTCACCGTCGCGACCGTCGGCGATGCGAGCGCCATCGACGGTGCGCTGAACGGCCTCGGCGCCGGCTCGCAGCTGCTCGGACGCATCGTCGGCATCACCCAGAACGGCCTCGTGCGCACGTACGCCGCCTACATCCTGGGTGGCGTCATCCTCGCCCTGGCCATCGTCCTCGGATTCAGGCTGTAAGGGGTACACGACAATGGAAAGTGCAATGGTTGCTGCTAACTTCCCGTGGCTGTCCGTCCTCGTGGCCGTTCCGGCTGCGGGCGCGGCCCTCCTCGGCTTCGTCCCGCCCCTGAGGCGCGCCGCCGGGCGCGTTCTCGCCCTGGTGATCGCACTCGTCGAGCTCGCGCTCGGCGTGTACGTCGCCGCCTCCGTGTTCGACTGGTCCGCCCCGGCCTCGTACCAGGTGTACGAGTCCCACCTGTGGATCCCCCAGATCGGCATCACCTGGTCGCTGAGCGTCACCTCCCTGGGCCTCGTCATGGTCCTGCTGGCGCTCGGCCTCGTGCCGCTCGTGCTCATCGCGGGCTGGGACGAGGACGATGCTGCGGACCGCGGCGCCTACCCGGCGCTGGTCCTGGCCCTCGAGGCGTTCATGGTCGTCATCTTCGCGGCCTACGACCTGACGGTCTTCTACTTCGCCTTCGAGGCGATGCTCGTGCCGCTGTACCTCATGATCGGACGCTACGGCGTCGGTGACGAGGCCGCCCGCCACAAGGCCGCCATGAAGTTCCTGCTGTACTCGCTGTTCGGCGGACTGGTGATGCTCGGTGGCATCCTCTACCTGTGGGCGATGGGCTCGCAGGCAGCGCAGGACGTGTCGACGTTCTTCCGCATCGATACGCTCGCCCAGATCCTGCCGAGCGCCCCGCTCGTCATCCAGATGATCGTCTTCGTGACCTTCATGGTTGCGTTCGCGATCAAGGCGCCCATGGTCCCGGTGCACACGTGGCTGCCCGACACGGCCGCCGTCGCCCGCCCCGGCACCTCGGTGCTGCTGGTCGGCGTCCTGGACAAGATCGGCACCTTCGGCATGATCACCCTGTGCCTGCAGCTCACCCCCGGCGCGGCCGTGTCCGCCAAGTGGGTCATGTGCATCCTCGCCGTCATCTCCATCCTGTGGGGTGGCCTTGCGGCGAACGGCCAGAACGACATCATGCGCCTCGTGTCCTACACGTCGGTGTCGCACTTCGGCTTCATGGTCCTGGGCATCTTCATCGGCACGCAGATCGCGCTCGTCGGCGCCATGTTCTACATGGTCGCCCACGGTGTGTCGATCGCCGCGATGTTCCTGCTCTCCGGCTGGCTCTCGCGCCGCGGTGGCACGCAGGACATGCGCGAGTACGTGGGCATGCAGCGCGTGACCCCGGTGCTCGCGGGCCTGTGGCTCCTGAGTGGCCTCGCCTCCATCGCGCTGCCCGGCCTGTCCGGCTTCGTCCCCGAGTACCTCGTGCTCATGGGCACCTGGTCGGTGAACAGCGCGCTGGCGCTCTTCGCGGTCCTCGGCGTCGTCATCGCCGCCATGTACGTGCTCATGCCCTACCAGCGCGTCTTCACCGGCGCGCCCGGCAAAGGCAAGGAGGACTTGGCGGACCTGGGCGCTCGCGAGCGCGGCGTCATGGTGCCGCTCGTGGCCGCGATGCTCATCCTTGGTATCTGGTCGGCGCCCCTCGTGAGCGCCCTGACCCCGGTTGCTTCAGACCTCGACCTGACCAACTCGCAGGTCCCGGCCGCCGTTGAAGGGAGCGCACAGTGAACGTCCTACCCATGGCTAACTTCCAGGCCCCCGAGGTTCCGTGGCTGAGCCTCGCGCCGATCCTCATCGTGCTCGGCGGCGCGGTCCTCGGCATCCTCGTTGAGGCTTTCGCCCCGGCGAAGGCTCGCCGTCCCATCGTGATCGGCCTGTCGATCCTGGCCACCGCCGGCGCCTGCGTCATGCTCGCGCTGCGCTGGGCTCCCGTCGTGGCCGCTCCGGCCTCGCTGGGGGAGTACATTGAGGACCCGCTGACGGTCGGCGCCCAGTCGGTGCTCGTCATCATCGGCTTCCTCGCCGTCCTGGTGATGGCCGACCGCACGACCGTCGGTGACGGCGCGTTCGCCGGTCAGCCCTCGGATCGCCCGGACTCGGCTGCCGAGGAGCTGTCGGAGCGCAAGGGCTACCAGCGCTCCGAGATGTTCCCGCTGACCCTGTTCTCGCTGGGCGGCATGATGATCTTCCCCGCGGCGGACAACTTCGTGACGCTCTTCGTGGCCCTTGAGGTCATGTCGCTGCCCCTGTACATCATGGCTGCGACCGCGCGTCGTCGCCGTCAGCTGTCCTACGAGGCGGCCCTCAAGTACTTCGTGCTGGGTGCCTTCTCCTCGGGCTTCATGCTGATGGGCTCGGCGTTCCTCTTCGGTTTCTCCAACTCGCTGCGCATCTCGGAGCTGGGTCAGGCCATCTCGACGAACACGAACATGGACTGGATGGTCCTCGTCGGCGTGTTCTGCGTGATGGTTGGCCTGCTGTTCAAGGTGGGTGCCGCGCCCTTCCACGCGTGGACGCCCGACGTCTACACGGGTGCCCCGACCCCGGTGACGGGCTTCATGGCCGCGGCCGTGAAGATCGCTGCCTTCGCCGCGATGGCCCGCTTCTACCAGGCTGTCGCCGCCTACCTGCAGTGGGACTACCTGTACGTCTTCGCGGCGATCGCGGTCCTGACGATCGTCGTTGGTACCTTCGCCGGCCTCGTGCAGGACGACGTCAAGCGCATGCTGGCCTACTCGTCGATCGCTCACGCGGGCTTCATCCTGATGGGTATCCTCGCGATCCAGAAGGGCGGCACGGGCCATGTGTTGTTCTACACGCTCGGTTACGGCCTGGCGACGGTCGGCGCCTTCGCGGTGGTCTCGCTGGTGCGCGGCCGCGATGCGGATGGCAACGTCCTGGGCGAGGCGACGAGCCTGCGCAAGTGGGCGGGCATTGGCCGCACCAACCCGTGGATTGCGGGTGCGATGCTGGTCTTCCTGCTCTCGTTCGCGGGCATCCCGCTGACGGGCGGTTTCGTTGGTAAGTTCGTGATTTTCTCCGACGCGATCAAGGGCGGCATCGGCTGGCTCGCGATCGTGGGCCTCGTGGCCTCGGCGATCACCGCGTTCTACTACTTCCGCCTCGTGCGCCTGATGTTCTTCACCGAACCCGGTGAGGAGTCCGTCGTGGTCAAGTCGGAGGGCCTGTCCGCTCTGGCGATCATCGTGTGCGTGCTCGGAACGCTCGCCCTGGGCGTCTTCCCCGGTCCCGTGTTGAGTCTGCTGGAAAAGATCGTCATACTGATTCCGTGAGTGCTCAAACACCCGATCTTCATGTTCCCGACCTCGAGTCCCGTATTACCCCGGGGCTCGAGGTCGTCGAGCGTCGTCTCCTCGACGCCGTGTCGTCCTCCCGTGATCTGACGGATGAGCTGACGCGTCACCTCGCGGTCGCGGGTGGCAAGCGGATGCGTCCGCTGCTGACCCTCGTGTGCGCGCAGCTGGGCGATCCCGAGCGCGCGTTGGACGACCAGGTCATTACGGCTGCGACGGCGGTCGAGCTGACCCATCTGGCGTCCCTGTATCACGACGACGTCATGGATTCGGCTCCCACCCGTCGTGGTGTGCCCTCGGCGCAGCACCTGTGGGGGAACAATCGCGCGATCCTGGCTGGCGACATCCTGTTTGCCCGCGCGTCGCTGTTGGTGGCGTCGCTGGGCCCGGAGATGGTTGCTCACCACGCGCGCACGTTCGAGCGCCTGTGCGAGGGTCAGCTGAACGAGACCTTCGGTCCGACGGATGGCGCGGATCGCGTCGATTTCTACATTCAGGTCTTGGCGGATAAGACGGGTTCGCTCGTGTCGACCGCCGCGTCCTTCGGTGCGCTCCTGTCGGGCGCCGGCCAGCTGGTGGCCGACGTCGTGAGCGACTTCGGTGAGAAGGTGGGCGTCGCCTTCCAGATCGCCGACGACGTGCTGGATTTGGCGTCGTCGGGCGAGCAGTCGGGTAAGACGCCCGGCACGGATCTGCGCGAGGGCGTGGATACGCTGCCCGTTCTCCTGCTGCGTCGCCGTGAGGCGGCCGGAACGATCGACGAGGTCGGCGCGCGCATCCTGCGCGAGCTGACGGGGGATCTGTCGTCGGACGAGGCCCTGGCGTCGGTGGTCGAGCAGCTGCGCAGTCATGACGTGCTCGAGGAGACGCGCCAGCTGGCGCGCACGTGGGCCGATGAGGCGGTCGCCGCGCTGGCACCGCTGCCCAAGGGCGAGGCGAGGACCGCGCTGGAGGCGTTTGCGAACCTGATGGTGGATCGCTTGGTCTGACTTATTGACGAGGCCGGGGCCAGCTGCGCGTACGAGCGCGGTTTGCCCCGGCCTCGTTGTATGTGCGCCCGGCGCCTGTCGGGTCCACCTCCAGTCGGGCTGGTCCGCGAGCTCATGACGGGGGTCGTGCACCCGATCCGTAGGCAATGCACCCTTTCTGATCGGGTGCACTGCCCCTTAACGGGTGCACTGCCCCTTATCGGGTGCACTCACGACCTGTCCCGGTCTTGGTCGGATCTTGTATGGGGCATCGTCATGGTTTCCCAACAATGTCGCATGAAATTTCCCTGTCAACCTTTTATGTATTGAAAGAGTGTCGTTGCAATTCCAACGTTTCTGGGTGGTGAGAAAAGTTCGGTCAGTCGAATTGCATGCGACTTTTGGGAGAGTGGCGTTCAGGTTGCCTCTGAACCGAACATGCCAAGGCCTCGTTGGGGGAGACGCCCCGGCCTCGTACGTGGGGGGAGACGCCCGCACCCGTGGTCCGAGCAGCGGTAGGCATCGGCCTCGGCCTCGTACGTGGGCCCGGGCCTCGTCGTATGTGCGGACGCACCTTGAGGTGTGTGAGGGGTCTCAGCTAAGGTTGCCCTTGGCATCGGGGCGCTAGACTGAGACCCCAGGTGCGCGCACTCGCGCGCGGTCATAGAAGGAGAATTCGGTTGGCACCGCTCAACGTCGCCGTTATTGGCGCTGGTCCCGCTGGCATTTACGCGTCGGATATCCTGTCCAAGTCGGGGCTCGAGGTGAATATCGACCTGTTTGAGCGTCTTCCCGCGCCTTACGGTCTCGTGCGTTACGGCGTCGCGCCGGATCACCCGCGTATCAAGCAGATCATCGTCGCGCTGTACAAGATCCTTCAGCGTGGCGACATCCGTCTGCTCGGCAACGTTGAGGTGGGCCGCGACGTGACGATCGACGACCTGCGCGACCACTATGACGCGATCATCATCGCGACGGGCGCGGACCGTGATCACCCGCTGGACATCCCGGGCGTGGATCTGCCCGAGTCCTACGGTGCGGCCGACTTCGTGTCCTGGTACGACGGCAACCCGGATTACCCGCGTACGTGGCCGCTGAAGGCCCGCGAGGTCGCGGTCCTGGGCGTCGGCAACGTGGCGCTGGACGTCTCCCGCGTGCTGGCGAAGCACGCGGAGGACATGCTCAAGACGGAGGTGCCGGCTAACGTCGCCGAGGCCCTGGCTGAGAACCCGATCACCGACGTGCACGTGTTTGGTCGCCGCGGTCCCGCGCAGGTGAAGTTCACGCCGCTGGAGCTGCGCGAGCTGGGCAAGGTGCCGGACGTTGACGTCATCGTCTCGGAAGAGGACTTCGACTTCGACGAGGGGTCGGAGGAGGCGCTGCGCGCGTCGAACCAGCAGCGTCAGGTCGTCAAGACCCTGACGAGCTACGCGATGGCGGATCCGGAGGAGCACACGGCCTCGCGTCGCATCCACATCCACCTGTTCCAGGCCCCGGTCGAGATCGTCGCGGACGAGAACGGCCACGTGAAGGCCCTGCGTACCGAGCGCACGGCGCTCAACGGCGATGGAAGCGTGTCGGGCACGGGCGTCATCACGACCTGGCCCGTGCAGGCGGTGTACCGCGCGGTGGGCTACTACTCGTCGCCGATCCCGGGCCTGCCCTTCGACAAGCGCGCCGGCGTTGTGCCGAACGTGGAGGGTCGCGTGATCGAGGGTGAGACCACGAAGGACGAGTCCGCCCCCGTCATCCCGGGCGTGTACGCGACCGGTTGGATCAAGCGCGGCCCCGTCGGCCTCATCGGTTCGACGAAGTCGGACGCCCAGCAGACGATCTCCCACCTCGTGGAGGACGCGGGCGCGGGCCGTCTGCACGCGAACACCGCCGAGGTGGGCCACGAGGCCATGGTGGCGCTCCTGGAGTCCCGTGGCGTCGAGTTCACGACGTGGGAGGGCTGGGAGCTCCTGGATGCGTACGAGCAGGCGCTGGGCGAGGCGTACGGCGAGCTTCCGGGCGGCCGTGGCACGCGCGAGCGCGTCAAGGTTGTCTCGCGTCGCGCCATGACGGATATTTCGCGCGGCGCGCAGGTGGACCCCAAGACGGTGGACCACATCGGTGAGATGGGCGAGATGGGTGTGCCCACCGCCCCCGAGCGCTTCGACGACTACACGGGTCCGGGGCGCCGTCACTGACGCGTCCCTGAGCTGGACGAGGCCGTGGCCGGGTTTCCCGGTCGCGGCCTCGTTGCATGGGGGAGCGAGGCTGTGGCGAGCCGCGCTGCGTCCGGTACCTGCTGGTCGGGTAGCTTTCTTCCCATCGGAGCTTCGGCTGGTTCCCAGGGGCTTCTCAGGTAACCCCCATAGGATCGCGCATATGGTGCACCGCAACTATCACAACGGTCTGAAGACGACCCTCCTGCTGGGGAGTATGTGGGCTCTGCTGCTCGCCATCGGCGCGCTCATCGCCTCGGGCACGGGTCGGATGGTGTGGATTGTTGTGTTCGCCGCCATTGGGCTGGCCCAGACGGCGTTCTCGTACTGGAATTCCGCGACGATTGCATTGCGCTCGATGGGCGCGTACCAGGTGAGCGAGTCGGAGCAGCCCGAGCTCTACGCGATTGTCCGGGAGCTGGCGGATCGTGCTCAGCAGCCGATGCCGACGATCTGGGTCGCCCCCACGCTGACGCCGAACGCATTTGCGACGGGCCGTAATCCGAACAACGCGGCGGTGTGCTGTACGGAGGGCATCCTGGCGATTCTCAATGAGCGCGAGCTGCGCGGGGTGCTCGGGCATGAGCTCATGCACGTGTACAACCGCGACATTCTGACGACTTCTGTCGCGGCCGCCATGGGCGGCGTGATTACGACCATTGCGCAGACACTGCTGTTCTTTGGCGGCGGGAATCGTCGAGAGAGCGGGGGAGTGGGTGTCGTCGGCCTCCTCGCGATGAGCCTGCTGGCCCCGATTGCATCGATGCTCATTCAGTTCTCGCTGTCGCGCACGCGTGAATTCGACGCGGACGAGGACGGTGCGATGCTCACGCAGGATCCGCTGGCTCTCGCCTCAGCCTTGCGCAAGCTGGAGATGGCGACGGATCGGCGCCCGATGGAGGACACTCCACGGACGCGTAACGTGGCCGCGATGATGATTGCGAATCCGTTCCGTGGGGAGTCTCTCACGCGTATGTTTTCCACGCACCCGCCGATGGACGAGCGAATTGCGCGCCTGGAGAAGATTGCGGGCTACTGAGGCATAGAGACGAGGGCGGGCGGCCGGTCGAAACCGGCCGCCCGCCCTCTGCTCTCTCAGCGATCAGCGGTAGTTCACGAACTGGAGTGCGACGTCCAGCTCCTCGCCCTTGGGGCCCTTGAGGAGGGCGATGACGGCCTGCAGGTCGTCGCGGGACTTGGAGGAAACGCGAAGTTCATCACCCTGGATCTGGGCCTTGACGCCCTTGGGGCCTTCCTCGCGGATGAGCTTGGAGATCTTCTTCGCGGTGTCCTGCGGGATGCCTTCCTTCAGGGGGCAGGCGAGCTTGAAGAGCTTGCCCGAGGCCTTGGGCTCACGGTCCTTGTAGTCCAGAACCTTCAGGGACAGGCCGCGGCGGATCAGCTTGGACTGTAGGACGTCGAGGATTGCCATGACGCGGGACGCGGAGTTTGCTTCCATCGCGATCGTGTCGCCGCTGAGGGTGATGGCGGCGTCGACGCCGCGGAAGTCGTAGCGGTTGGCGATCTCCTTGGCGGTCTGGTTGACGGCGTTGTCGACCTCCTGGCGGTCGAGCTTGGAGACAACGTCGAAGGAGGAGTCTGCCATGGGTGCACCTTTCGTTGGAATTCCGCCAATCGTCGTTCCGATTGGCGCTCGGAGCTATTTTAATGCTATTCTTTCACGGCACCGCGAGAGCGGCGCACGGCAGGTTACCAAAGCGGCCAAATGGATCTGACTGTAAATCAGACGCTTCGTGCTTCGGGGGTTCGAATCCCTCACCTGCCACCACTCGCTGGTTCCAGTGAGTAACGCCTGTGATGTCATTCTCAGGCTCCGGGATTGCTTCGGCGCTCGGAGATGCGATAGGCTTTCCGGCGTTGCCCCGATAGCTCAGTAGGCAGAGCGTCTCCATGGTAAGGAGAAGGTCAAGGGTTCGATTCCCTTTCGGGGCTCCGGTTGCGGAGTCATCCGCTACCGGCGGCGGGGTAGCTCAGCTGGTCAGAGCGCACGACTCATAATCGTGAGGTCGCGGGTTCGAGCCCCGCCCCCGCTACCAACTCTTTCATCCGACAGGTCGCACGAGCGACGAAACTAAGCGAGGGAAACAACCGTGGCAAGCAAGTCCCAGGACGTTCGCCCCAAGATCACTCTGGCCTGCTCGGAGTGCAAGGAGCGCAACTACATCACCAAGAAGAACCGTCGTAACACGCCGGATCGTCTCGAGCTGGCAAAGTACTGCCCGCGCTGCCACAAGTCGACGGCGCACCGCGAGACCCGCTGACGGCTTCCGTCTCAGAGCCCCGAGGAACCTGGTTCCCCGGGGTTCTTTGTATGTGCGCTGGGACACCTATGTTATCCTGAGCACATGACTGCTTCTCCCGCTTCGCGCTGCCTCGTCGCCCCGAAAGGTGCGGGCGAGGCGCGCATCCCCGGCCTCGTGACGCTCAAGGACGGGCGCGTGATCCTGTTCTTTGACGAGCGTCCCGCCCCGGCCTCGGGCACGGGATCTGACTTTAATGGGCTGACGATGGCGTCGGACCTGCCCAACCCGAATCGCATCTGCTGGATGGAGCGCGCGGACGAGGGGCGGTGGAGTGAGCCGCGCCCGCTTCCGCTCGGCGGTCCGTCCGTTTCTTCGGATACGTGCGTCGGCGTCGATGGTGACGGTCTTATGCATCTGGCCTTCGCATCGACGGATGGGCGCGTGGGCTACATGGATTCGCGCGCGGACGGTGAGCGCCTGCGCGCCTGGTGGGCGTGGGGGAGTGGCCCCGAGGACCTGTCCTATGTGGACATGACGGATGAGCTCTACGCGCTCACGGGGGCTGATGCCCTGTTTGCGACCTCGGGCGGCACCGTCGCGGTGGATGGCGCGGTCGCCCTGCCCTACGTCGTGCGGACGGGAGACGAGACGCACGTGCGCGTCGTGTACGCGCGCGGAGGGCGAATGGTGGGTGCTGCGGAGCCCCTCGTCGGCGAGGCGGGAGTGCTCCTCGATGAGACGACTCTGAGCGCGTGGGATGGCCGCCTCGTCGCGAACTGTCGCATCCAGGGTTTCGAAGGCAGGGGTTCTGGTGCCCGCTGCCTCGCGTGGGGTGATGGGCGCACCTGGGAGGGCGCGTACCTCTGGGAGCTGGAGGACCCCGGCTGCAACGCGCGCATGATCGCGGATCTGTTCGTGCACCCCGGGCGCCGCGACGCTCGCGCGGGTGGCGAGATCCTGCGCCTCACCCCGCCGTGGGAGGGTGAGGTACGCGCCGAGGTGGTCTCCTCCTTGGGAGATGGCGCCTTCGGTTACAGCGATGTCGCCTTCACGGGGGACGAGGCCGTGGTGGTCTTCGAGCGTGACCGAGGCCTCTGGGAGGCGGCAGTCTCCCTGTGAACAGATACAGAAAATCCCGGTGCGTGTGCCCCCACGACGCTCCGGGATTTTTCTGTGCGCTCTAGCGACCTTCGATGATCGACAGGAGCGGGGCGTAGTGTGCCTCGACGGCGGCGGTGTACGCCACCAGGTCGCCGGCCTCACACGCCCGCAGGATGGCCGCGTGGGCCTCTGCGGTGACTTCCATTTCCTGGCGCGACGCTGCGGCCAGCTGCGGGGTGACGCTCTGGTGGACCAGCCACATGGCGGCCACCAGCTGGTGCATGAGTTCGTTGTCCACGTAGGCCAGCAGGCCGGAGTGGAAGGCGATGTCCTGCTCCAGGTAGGTTGACCCCGACTGTGCGTACTGAGTCATCGCCTCGACGAGCTCCCACAGGTGGGGGTTCGTCGTGCCCTTCATGGCACGCGTGAGGGGAACGGCGATTCCGAGGTCGAGTGCCCGTCGCGTGTCGATGATCGCATGCAGGGATTGAGCTCCGTTGATCTCATCGAGTGCGGCGCGCAGGACGAGTGTCTCGACGAGCGGCTGCATCGACATCTCGCCGACGTATGACCCTGAACCCTGACGAACTGTCACGATGTCCAGCGCTTGGAGGCGTCGGAGCGCTTCTCGCACGGACGAACGCGAAACGCCGAGGTCGGCGCACAGTGTCGATTCGGTGGGGAGGCGGTCGCCAGGATGTAATCCATGTCGCAAAATATAGGACTTGATCGCATCCATCGTTACCGAGGATCTTGAGTCAATCGATGCTGGTACGCGTCGGTTCGGATCGGTTGTTGGTGGCGATTGGGGTGATATCGCTTGCACTAATTTGTCTGACAACATAGAATCAGTATAGCGAGCGGAACAAAAGAACCGCACGTCCCAATTCTCGAAGATGAGGAGCGAGAACATGCGAATGCGTAAACACTTCGCAACCGGCGCTGCGCTGACCGCAGCTGCCGCGATGATCCTGACCGCCTGTGGTGGCGGCGGTGATGCCGGATCGACTGCAACCGGTGGCAGCAGTGAACTCAATGTTGGCCCCGCCTACACCACCACCGACTACGGCCCGCTGACCAGCTCCGCGCTGGCCATGGGCAGCAACTGGCAGGTCCTCGAGGGCCTGTACCGCCTGGATCGCACCAACTACTCGGTCAGCCCCGCCCTGGCCGCCGGCGATCCCGTGAAGGTGTCCGACACTGAATACGAGATCAGCCTCCGTGACGGCGCGAAGTTCTCCGACGGTACCGACGTGACGGCCGCTGACGTTGTGGCCGCCTACGGCAAGGCCACCGCGGAGGGCTCCCTCTTCGCGCAGTTCTACACCTTCGTCGACTCCGTCGAGGCCAAGGACGACAAGACCGTCACCATCCACCTGAAGTACCCCTTCGCCGCCCTCAAGGAGCGCTTGGCGATCCTCATGGTCACCCCGGCCTCGGCCGACGCGGACGCCATGAAGTCCATGCCGATCGGCTCGGGCCCCTACAAGTACTCCGAGGTCAGCGAGCTGAAGATCAGCGCGGTCCCCAACGAGTACTACAACGGCAACACCCCCGCGACCGTTGAGACGATCAACTGGAACCCGCTGAAGGACGAGACCGCGCGTGTGACCGCCGCCATCGACGGCACGATCGACATCGTTGAGTCCGTTCCCGCCTCCTCGCAGAAGGATCTGAAGGACGCCGGTTGGAACGTTGAGTCGAAGCCCGGCTACGGCAACGCCTTCATGATGTTCAACACGCAGAAGGCCCCCTTCGACAAGCCCGAGGTGCGCCGCGCGTTCCTCAAGGCCATCAACAAGCAGTCCCTGATCGACACCGTGCTCGATGGTGAGGCTAAGGAGGCCACCTCCTTCCTGCCCGAGGCCAACCCGGCCTACAAGAAGCCCTCGACCGACCTGTCCTACGACAAGGACGCAGCCGCCAAGCTCCTGAGCGACAACGGCGCTGCCGGCATGACGGTCAACCTGCTCACCACGGATCACTCGTGGATCGTGGCCATGGTTCCCCAGATCACGGCTGACCTCGAGGCCCTCGGCCTGAAGGTCAACCACACCAGCCAGGCGACCGGCGACCTGTACAACAACGTCACCGACGTCAAGGACGCCGTGCCGGACTACGACGTCATCATCGCACCCGGTGACCCCTCGGTCTTCGGCACCGACCCCGGCATCATCATCTCGTGGTGGAACGGCAACAACAACTGGACCAAGCAGCGCGACGGCTGGCAGGTGTCGGATCCCGACTCCTTCAACCAGCTCCAGACCATCATCGAGGAGGCGGGTCAGCTCGACGGCGACGCTGCTAAGGCGAAGTGGGGCGAGGCTCAGGATCTGCTCGCTGAGAAGACCGTGCTGTTCCCGCTCGTGTTCCGCAACGTGATCACCGGCTCCAACCCCGAAAAGGTGGAGGGATTCCACGCGATCCCCACGACCGGCCTGCAGCTGCTCGGAGTGAGCACGAAGTAGGTCCCTGCGGGGATACATCGAAAGGAGGGGTGGAACGCCCGCCCTGAGGCAGACGCCACAGTCGGGCGCCACCCCTCCTTTTCTATTGCCAAAATTCGTTGAAATGGAGGTCTAGAAGTGAATAACCTTCTGCGACTCATCGGACGACGTTTGGTGGCCCTGCCGATCATGGTGGTCGGCGTGTCCTTCCTCGTCTTCTTCATCATGTCGCTGTCTCCCGTGGACCCCGCCTACTCGGCGCTCGGTGAGTCGGCGACCCCGGAGGCTCTCGAAGCCTACCGGAACCAACACGGTCTCAACGACCCGTTCTTCGTCCAGTACGGCCGCTACCTGTGGAACATGCTCCACGGAAACCTCGGTACGTACGGTGCTGGCTCTTCCAGCGTGACGGACCTGGTGGCTAAGGCTCTGCCCGTCACCCTGCAGCTGACCTTCCTCGGTCTGTTCTTCGCCGTCATCATCTCCTTCCCGCTCGGTGTCCTCGCCGCTCTCTACCGCGACCGTTGGCCCGACCAGGTCATCCGCGTGTTCTCCGTCATCGGCATTGGCACCCCCTCCTTCTGGCTGGCAACGCTGCTGGTCATGGCCTTCGTGAAGACCCTCCCGGTCTCTGGCCCATTGCCTGCCTTCTCGGTGAATCCAACGGGCTGGTTCCTGCGCATGTTGCTTCCCGCCATCGCCCTGGCCGTCCCCGTTGTCGGTCAGATGACCCGAGTCGTGCGTACCTCAATGGTTGAGGAACTGGATCGCGACTACGTGCGCACTGCGGTCGGCGCCGGTATCCCCAAGCGCATCGTCGTGGCCCGCAACGTGCTGCGTAACGCGCTCATCACGCCCGTGACGGTCCTCGGTCTGCGCGTCGGCTACCTGATGGGTGGCGCGGTCGTCATCGAAATCATCTTCTCTCTCAACGGTATGGGCACGGTGGTCCTGCTCAAGGGCATCCAGGAGAACTGGGTGACCCTGGTCCAGGGTGGCGCTCTCGTCGTCGCGATCGCCTTCATCATTGTCAACATCATCGTTGACATGCTCTACCTGCTCATCAACCCGCGTATTAGGTCGGTGTGAGGCATGAACCAGAAAGAAAAGCTCAACAAGGTCACTGCGAAGGGCGCGCGCTTCTCGCGCATAGGCGCGATGTCAATCGGCTCGAAGATCGCGATGGTCATCCTCGCGCTCATCGTCCTCGTGTCGATCTTTGCGCCCCTCATTTCGCCCTACGGCCCCGGTGACATCAGCGCCAAGTGGCAGGCGCCGTCCGCCGAGCACTTCTTCGGCACGGACCACGTCGGCCGCGACATCTTCGCTCGCGTCCTGTACGGCGGTCGTTTCTCCCTGATCATCGGTCTGTGCTCGACGCTGGTCGCGCTCTTCTTCGGTGCGATCATCGGCTCCGTCGCCGCGGTTGTGCGCAAGAGCATCTCCGAGACGATTATGCGCATCCTCGACATCATCATGGCGGTGCCCGGTATCGCCATGGCGGCCGTGACGGTCCTCGTCTTCGGACGAACCCTCACGAAGTCGGGTAACACCGCAGGCCTCGTGGTGATCATCATCTGCTCGATCGCCTTCGTCTACATCCCACAGCTGTCGCGTATCGTTCGCGCGAACGTCATGGCCGCCTACGGCGAGGACTACGTCCGCGCGGTGATCGTCTCCGGCGCCCGCGCCCCCTGGATCCTCGTCAAGCACGTCCTGCGCAACACCGCCGCCCCGGTCCTCGTGTTCGCGACCGTCCTCGTCGCCGACGCGATCATCCTCGAGGCCTCCCTGACCTTCATCGGTTCGGGTCTCCAGGCGACCACCGTGGCCACGTGGGGCAACGTCCTGTCCGAGGCCTCGACGAACCGCTCGGTCCTGCAGGGCATGTGGTGGACGGCCACCTTCCCCGGCCTGTTCATCATGACCACCGTGCTGTGCCTGAACCTCCTGTCCGAGGGCATCACGGACGCGATGGTCGCTGCCCCCTCCTCGGCAGCTGTTGCCCAGGTCGATAAGGACTCCGACCGCGAGGCCGACAAGCTCCTGCTCGACCCGCGCCGCGCCTACGCCGAGCAGGCCGAATCCCTGCAGGCTCGCCTCGACGACCTCGAGACCGTCGAAGAACAGCGCTTCGATCGCTTCGAAGCCGACTTCGAGAAGGCTCCTCTGCTCGAGGTCAAGGACCTGTGCATCAAGTTCGACCGTCACGGCGACGTCAACGTCGTCGACCACGTGTCCTTCAAGGTCCGCGCAGGCGAAACCATGGGCCTCGTGGGCGAGTCCGGCTGCGGTAAGTCGATCACGGCCCTGACCATCATGGGTCTCATCGATCCCAAGGCCGAGATCTCGGGCGAGATCCTCTACGAGGGTGAGAACCTGCTGTCCAAGTCCGCCGAGGAGCGTCGCGCGCTGCTCGGTCACGAGATGGCCATGATCTACCAGGACGCCCTGTCGTCCCTGAACCCCGCCATGCTGATCAAGGCTCAGATGAAGCAGCTGACCAGCCGCGGCGGAACCCGCAGCGCCGAGGAACTCCTCGAGCTCGTGGGCCTGGATCCCAAGCGCACCCTCGAGTCCTACCCGCACGAGCTCTCGGGCGGCCAGCGCCAGCGCGTTCTCATCGCCATGGCCCTGACCCGCGACCCGAAGCTGATCATCGCGGACGAGCCGACCACCGCCCTGGACGTCACGGTCCAGAAGCAGGTCATCTCTCTGCTCAACGAGCTGCGTGAGAAGCTCGGCTTCGCCATGATCTTCGTGTCCCACGACCTGGCGCTCGTCGCCGAGGTGGCACACCACATCACCGTCATGTACGCCGGTCAGGTCATCGAGCAGGCCCCCACGAAGGAACTGCTCACGCACCCGACCCACGAGTACACGCGCGGCCTGCTGGGCGCTGTCCTCTCGATCGAGTCCGGCTCCGGCCGACTCCACCAGGTTCCCGGCACCGTGCCTTCGCCTCGCGACTTCCCGAAGGGCGATCGTTTCGCCCCCAGGTCCTCGCACCCCGATTACGGACTGGACATCCGCCCGGTCCTCACCGAGGTCGGCCCCGAGCACGTGTACGCGGCTCTCCCGCCCCGCGACGAGGTTCTCGTGGCGAGCGAGACCATCATCATCGAAGAAGGTCAGGAGGAGGCGCGATGAGCCCCGAAACTCTGATTGTCGAAACCGAGACGATGATCGCCACATCCGAAGCTCCGATCATCGAACTGAAGGACGTCGAGGTGACCTTCACCTCGCGTACCGGCTCCCTGTTCAAGCCCAACAAGGTCCACGCGGTGCGTGGCGTCAACATGCGCATTGAGCGCGGACAGACGCTCGGCATCGTCGGCGAGTCCGGCTGTGGCAAGTCCACGACCGCGAACGTCATGTGCGGCCTGCAGATGCCGTCGAAGGGCCAGGTGTTCTTCAATGGCAAGGAGGTCACGAAGCGCAGCGCCGCCGCCCGCCGGGAAATCGGACGCGTCGTCTCCGTGGTCTTCCAGGACCCCGCGACGGCCCTCAACCCCCGCATGCACGTCGCCGATCAGCTCGCTGACCCGCTGCGCGTGCACCACATTGGGGACGAGGCCTCGCGAGCCAAGCGTGTGCGCGAACTGATCTCGCTCGTCGGTCTGCCGTCGAGCGCCCTCGACGCGCTCCCCGGACAGCTCTCGGGCGGCCAGCGTCAGCGTGTGGCCATCGCCCGCGCGCTGTCCATCGGCCCCGACGCGATCATCGCCGACGAGCCCACCTCCGCGCTCGACGTGTCGGTGCGCGCCCAGATCCTGAACCTGCTCACGGACCTGAAGAGGGACCTGGGCCTGGCGATGGTTTTCATCTCGCACGATATCCAGACCGTGCGATACGTCTCTGACCGAATCGCCGTGATGAACGGCGGCAAGGTCGTCGAAGAAGGGCCGGCCGCGCAGCTGCTCGCCGACCCGAAGGACCCCTACACCCGCAAGCTCCTGGGCGCCGCGCCCTCGCTCCTGCACCCCAACCTCGAAGGAGAGAAGTAATTATGTCTTCGAAGATCCGTGGCGTTGTCCCGCCCCTGGCCATCCCGCTCAAGAACGGCGAGCTCGACGTCCCCTCGCTCGAGCGTCACATCAACCGCCTGATCGAGGCCGGCCTCGATGGCCTGTTCGTGTCCGGCTCCACCGGTGAGGTCGCCTTCTCGACGGCCGAGCGTCGCGCTCAGATCCAGCGCGAAGCCGTGCGCATCGTCGACGGCCGCATCCCGCTCCTGGTCGGCGTCATCGACACCGAGACCGAGCGCGTCATCGAGAACATCAAGGCCGTGGAAGAGATCGGCGGCGCCACGGGCGTCGTCGCGACCGCCCCGTTCTACGCCCTGGGCGGCGAGACCGAGGTCGAGCGTCACTTCCGCATCCTCAAGGAGAACACCAACCTCGAGCTGTGGGCCTACGACATCCCCGTGTGCGTGCACACGAAGCTGTCGCCCGACCTGCTCATGCGCCTGGGCCGCGACGGCGTCATCGACGGCGTCAAGGACTCCTCCGGTGATGATGTCGCGTTCCGCTGGCTGTGCCTGGCCAACGAGGCCGCCGGCCACCCGCTGCAGCTGCTCACCGGTCACGAGGTCGTCGTCGACGGCGCCTACATGTCCGGCGCGGACGGTTCCGTGCCCGGCCTGGCCAACGTGGACCCCGAGGGCTACGTGCGCCAGTGGCAGGCCTACGAGCGCCGCGACTGGGAGGCCGTGCGCACCGAGCAGGACCGCCTCGCGGAGCTCATGCGCATCGTCCAGGTGAAGGGCGTGCAGGGCTTCGGTGCGGGCGTCGGCGCCTTCAAGGCAGCGCTGCACCTGCTCGGCGTCTTCGATTCGCCTGAGATGCCGCGCCCGGTTGCCGCCATCGAGGGCGACAACATGGAGCATGTCGCGTCCGTGCTGCGCGCGGTCGACCTGCTCTCCTGATACGTCGACGAGGCCGGGGTTCTTCCGTTCCGCATATTGCGCGCCTTCGGGCGCGCGCCCCGGCCTCGTCGATTTTCTTATACCCCTTTCACTTCGTAAGGATCCTCATGACTACGCTCCTTGCCCTCGACATCGGTGGCACCAAGGTCGGGTGGGGCATCGTCGAGGCCGGTGACACCTACGAGGTCACCGAGCGCGGATCGATCCCCACCGACGCGATGCGCGGCGGAGCGGACGTGGCGGCTCGCATCTGTGACCTTGCCTCGTCCCTGGTTGCCTCTCACCCGCAGGTCAGCGGTGTCGCGGTCGCCAGCGCCGGCGTCGTCGACCCCTCCACCGGCGACATCGTCTCCGCGACGGGCACCATGCCCGGCTGGGGAGGCACGCCCCTGGGCGCTCTGCTTCAGGAGGCAACCGGCCTGAAGGTGCGCGTCCTCAACGACGTGCACGCGCACGGCCTGGGCGAGGCCACGCTCGGCGCCGGCCAGCCCTACCGCTCCGTCCTGTCGATTGCGGTCGGCACCGGCATCGGCGGCGCCCTCGTCGAAGACCGCCAGGTCTCCTTCGGGTCGCGCGGCATCGCCGGACACGTGGGCCACATCCACCACCACTTCGCCCCCGACATGACGTGCTCGTGCGGCCGCAAGGGCCACATCGAGTCCTTCTGTTCGGGATCGGGCATCACCGCCTGGTACGACTCGCTGCGTGGCGAGTCCGACCCCGAGGTGGACGGCGGGCGCGCTCTGCAAGAGCTCGCCGAATCAGGCAACGCCCTGGCAGCCGCCTGCTTCTCCCGCTCCGCGTACGCGCTTGGCGAGGCCACGGCCTCGTTGGTCAACTGCGTGGACCCGGCCGTCGTTATCCTCTCCGGGTCCATGACCCGCTCCGGGGACATCTGGTGGGACGCCCTGCGCGATGGCTTCGCGGCCTCCGCGATGACGCCCGTCGCCGCCACCCCCATTCTCGTTGGTTCCCTCGGCGGCGACGCGCCGCTGCTCGGAGCCGTTTCCTTCTTCCTGCACTCATAGGAGTTCACCATGCACCCGCTCATTGCAAACCTGAAGGGCAAGCTCATCGTCTCCGTCCAGGCGTACCCGGGCGAGCCCATGCGCCACCCCGAGACGATGGCACAGATCGCCCGCGCCGCCGAGATCGGCGGAGCCGCCGCCATCCGCTGCCAGGGCCTGTCCGACATTTCCGCGATCAAGGGCCGCGTCGACGTGCCCGTGATCGGCCTGTGGAAGGAAGGCCACGAGGGCGTGTACATCACCCCGTCGCTGCGCCACGCCCGCGCCTGCGTCATGGCCGGCTCCGACATCGTCGCCCTGGACGCGACGGGTCGCCCGCGCCTCGATGGCCTGAGCTTCGCCGAGACCGTTGCGGCCCTGCGCGAGGACGGCACCCTCGTCATGGCTGACTGTGGTTCCTTCGAGGATGCCCAGCGCGCCGTCGACGCCGGCGTGGACATCGTGTCGACGACCCTGGCGGGCTATACGGGCGACCGCGTCAAGACCGACGGACCCGACCTGGAGCTGCTGTGCGAGGTCGTCGCCGCGTTCCCGGATGTTCCGGTGATCTGCGAGGGCCGCGTCCACACACCCGAGCAGGCTGCCGCGGCCATCGAGGCCGGCGCCTTCGCCGTCATTGTCGGCACCGCGATCACGCACCCCACGTCGATCACGACCTGGTTTAAGGCCGCCGTGGAGGGCTGAGCCTGTCGCTGTTGTGACAGTGCGCGGGCGGGTGATGAACACCCGCCCGCGCACTGCGTTTTTGTCGCGTGAATGCGCGTATATTACCCAGCATGTCTGTCCCATCTTCGCGTGCTCGCGCTGCTCTTCGAGCTACCGGCGTCGTCTACGTGTGCCTCGGTTTCGGCACGTCAGCGTGGCTCTCGCGCCTGCCCGACGTACGCGACAACCTCGGGCTGACACCGGCGACGATCGGCACGATGCTGCTCATCGCCTCCCTCGGCTCTCTGCTGACCCTGCCGACCTCCGGCCCGATCGTGACCACAATCGGCGCGCGGGCCTCGGGCCGCATCGGCGTGGCCATCTGGGCTCTGGGCATCGTCTGCGCGGGAGTGGGCGCTCTCAATGTCTCGATTCCTCTGGCTACCGTCGGCCTCGTGCTGCTCGCGGCCGGCAACGGCCTGTGGGGCGCGACCATGAACATCGAGGCCGGCCTCGTGCAGGCTGCCGTGCGTCGCACCGTCGTGCCCATCATCCAGGCGATGTACGCGGTCGGCATGCTCGGCGGTGCCCTCCTCGGTGCCCTCGCTGCCCAGCTCGGTCTGCCCCTCGGCGCTCACCTCTTCGGACTGGCTGCGCTCGAGCTTCTCGCCTGCGGGACCGCCGTCGGCTTCTACCTGACGAAGGACGAGGTCGCGGCCCTCGCACCCGCGCAGGATAAGGGCGAGGGGAAGGATGCCTCGCAGCGCAAGGCGAAGGGTCTCACCCGGGTTGCCTGGCGCGAGAAGCAGACCGTGCTCATCGCCCTCATGGTCATGAGCGCCGGCCTCATGGAGGGCGCGGCGAACGACTGGCTCAACCTGTCCATGGTGGATGGCTACGGCTACTCGACCGCGGCGGCCTCGGCGGCGTTCGCGTTCTTCCTGCTGATGATGACGATCGTGCGTTTCGCGTCCCCGCGCCTCGAGGCGCGCCTGGGGTCGCCGAAGCTGCTGCGCATCACCTTCAGTGGCGCTGTCGTGGGCCTGCTGCTCGTGGCATTCGCGCCGCACCACCTGTTCGCGGTCGCGGGCATCGCCCTGTGGGGCATCGGGTCGGCCCTCGGCTTCCCCCTGGGCATCTCGGCGCTGTCCGTCGACCCCGTGATGACGCCCGCGCGCGTCTCCGTGCTCTCGACAGTGAACTACGGCGCGGCCCTCATCGGCCCGCCGCTCCTCGGCCTCATCGCCGACCACATCGGCTACCACCGCGCGCTGGCCTTCGTGGCCCTGCCGGTCCTCCTCGCGATCGTGCTCGCCGGGCAGGTGCCCGACCGCCGCGGGACGAAGCACACGGACCTTGCCTTCGGCGACTAGGCTTAGGGGCATGACGACCCTTGCTGATCTGACGACCCTGCGCGTGGGCGGGCCCATCGCCCGCGTCGTGCCCGCCACGTCCTCCGATGCCCTGGTGGACGCTGTCGCCGCGGCCGATGCCGCTGGCGGCCCGCTCCTCGTCGTGGGTGGAGGGTCAAACCTGCTGGCCTCCGACGCCCCCTTCGAGGGCACGGTCGTCGACGTGCAGCCTTTCGGTGAGGTCGCCTCCGTCATCCACGAGGACCCCGCCGGTTCGGTTGTTGTGCGTGCCGGTGCGGGCACGGTCTGGGACGCTTTCGTCTCCTGGACGCTGTCTGCGGGGCTCTCCGGCGCCGAGGCGCTCTCCGGCATCCCCGGAACCGTCGGCGCGTCCCCGGTGCAGAACGTGGGCGCCTACGGCCATGAGGTCTCCGAGACCATCGAGAGCGTCGAGGCCTACGACCGCCTGACGGGCATCGTCGTGCGCCTGCTGCCCTCCGACCTCGGCTTTGCCTACCGCTCCTCGGCGATCAAGCGCAGCGTTGGCGAGCCCGGCCTGGGCGACCGTCCCTGGGGGCCGACCGGCCGCTGGGTGGTCCTGTCCGTGGACTTCCGCCTCGAGCGCTCGCCCCTCAGCGCCCCTGTCATGTACGCCGAGCTGGCCCGCCGCCTCGGCGTCGAGGCCGGGTCGCGTGCCAACGCGCCCCTGGTCCGCTCGACCGTCCTGGATCTGCGTCGCGGCAAGGGCATGGTCCTCGACCCCGAGGATCACGACACGTGGAGCGCCGGTTCCTTCTTCACGAACCCGATCCTGCCCGAGGCCGTGGCCGCCACCCTGCCCGAGGGCGCGCCTCGCTTTAGCGCGGGGGAGGGCCTCGTCAAGACGAGCGCTGCCTGGCTCATCGACCACGCGGGCTGTGGCAAGGGCTTCCACCTGCCCGAGGCCGGGGATCCTCCGCGCGCGTCCCTGTCCACCAAGCACGTGCTGGCCCTGACGAATCGCGGAGGCGCGACGGGTGCCGACATCGAGGCCCTGGCCCGCGCCGTGCGCGAGCGGGTCTTTGAGGCATTTGGTGTGACCCTGGTGCCCGAGCCGGTCACGGTTGGCATCACCTGGTAGCGGGTGCGCCTTGCGTTGAGCGTGTTGAGGAGACGGCCATGAAAGAGTACGTGGAGGGCCTGGAGCGAGAGTTTTCTGCCCATGAAAGGGGATTCCTGCACGAGCAGCGGCGTGCCCGCTCCGACTACGCTTCCTTCGACCGTGAACAGGCGCTGCACACGGCGTACCTGGCGTATCGCTCCGAGGTCTATCAGGTACGCATGTACGCAGTTTTTCTGCTGGGACACCTGTCGCAAGACCCGGATGTTCTGTCTTTCCTTCGGAACGAGGTTTCCGCAGATTCCAATTGGAGGGTCCAAGAGGTCCTGGCGAAGGCATTCGACGACTTCTGCGCTGTCAAGGGGTACGAGGAGGCTCTTCCTGTCATCGACAAGTGGCTGAGCGACCCGCACCCCAACGTGCGTAGGGCCGTTACGGAAGGCTTGAGGATCTGGACGAGCCGCCCCTACTTCCGGGACCATCCCGGCGATGCTGTTTCACGGTTGTCGAGGCTGCGCGGCGATTCCAGCGAGTACGTCCGCAAATCCGTGGGAAATGCGTTGCGGGACATCAGCAAGAAACATCCGGACCTGGTTGCAGCCGAATTGGAAACCTGGAGTCTGGAGACTAAGGAGGTCTCGCAGGTTTACCGCCTTGCCTCCAAACTCATCGAGCGCGTAGCTGAGCGGCGATAGCAGCTCAGCACACAGGGGCATGACGGTACTGGCTGATAGACGCGTTGGAGAGTGCGAGGGAGATGTCGGTTGAGGACAAACTGACCTGCCCTCGCGGACGATCCGCCAAAGTGCAGAATCATTGGCTCGAAATGTCTGTTTTTCGGTGTTTTTGACGCAATGGGTCTGCGGTTTGGCGCGTGCCGCGAAGAATGCCCGCTCAACGACTGCCTCGGTATCCTCCGGTAGGTCCCATCGATCCCGGAGAACCCGTAGAGGAACCTCCCCACATTTTGCATGCAATTCCCCGTCAGGCGTCTTGAAGCATGCCCTGAAAACCGCGGAATATCAACGTTCTGAATTCAAAGTTTGAAAGAGGTGCGGGGGAATTGCATGCGAGATTGTGGGAGAACTGCGCTGATTCTGCGCTCGCGGATCCGTTTCACGGATAGGTTGTTACGATGCGGATAGGTTGTCAGGATCCGGATAGGTTATGCGCATCCGGATAGCTTAATAACCTATCCATATCTTCATAACCTATCCACATCTTCATAACCTATCCGCGTGAGGCTGCGGCGCGCAGGCGCTTGATCATGTCGGGCACGTTGCGGGTGACGGCCGTCCACAGGAGCTGGTCGTGCATGTTCTGGTACCCCGAGTGCGCCGCGATGTTGCGGGTCGTGCGCAGGGCGCGCTTCTCAGACGAGGTCAGGGCATCCATGTAGGGTGCGTACTCTTCGCGTTCCAGGAACGCGGCCAGCCGGATGATCACCATGCAAGCGGAGTCATACTCCGGGCAATCGGCGCTGAAGGCCTCGACGGGGACAGCGGCAACCCGTTCGACGCGATGGGCGATGACGTCGAGTTCGCGCAGGAAGTTCTCAGCGTCGAAACTGGGCGCGTGTCTGCGCGCCACTCGCGGCCGCGGGGTGAAGGGAGCAGGCTCACTCATAGTGCCACGGCCTCGTCAACGGCAGTTCGCAGTGCTTCGGGCACGTGTGTATCCGCGTGAACCTCCGTCGGGAAGCCGGTGAGTTCGCTCGTGAACGAGGCGATGTCCGCCAACTCGAACAGCGAAAGCTCGCGGGTGGGCGTGCCGATCAGGTCGATGTCCGACTCAAATCCGTCCGTGCCCCGGGCGACCGAGCCGAAGACGCGGAGGAAACCAAGGCCTCGTTCCTGGGCGTAGCTGCTGATGGAAGGCGCGTAGCGGGCGAGCGGCACGGAGGGGCGGTAGTCGGCGGCGCGGAGGATGCGTTCGAGCAGTTCGGCGGAGACTGCGCGCCTGCCGGACTCGATCTGCGCGAGGGTCGACTGGCTCATCCCGGTCATCCCCGCCAGCTCGGCCTGTGTGAGGGATGCGTCCTGACGTGCAGCACGCACGAGGGACGGCGCGTCGTCACGATGAAACCGGCTCATGTCTCCATGATAGTGCACGCGTGCACTATTGGTGAAGCGGTCGTCGTGTGTAGCCCAGGTACGAGGCCGGGGTCTGCGGTCGTACCGAGGTGGCTGACTCGGGTGATCGGACGGGAAAGAAATAACCGGACTGAGAGAGGGCTTCCCACATTCCGCATGCAATTCCCCGTCGGGTGTCCGGAGACACGCCCTGAAAACCGCAGAATATCAATGTTCTGAATTCAAAGTTTGAAAAAGGCGTGGGGGAATTGCATGCGAGATTGTCGGGGAACTGTGCGCAGGGTCCCCAGGGCAGCGCAATGTCACGCAGGCCCTACGGCAGCACTACGCCACGGGCTCCGCCAGCCAGGCGTCGATGTCGGCCTTCCAGGCCGCCTTGCGCGAGGGTGAGGCCAGGGACGCGTCGATAGAGGAGCGCGCCAAGTCGGCCAGGGCCTGGTCGGACAGCCCGAACACGTCGCGCGCAACCTCGTACTGGGCGACCAGGCGCGAGCGGAAGAGCAGCGGGTCGTCGGCAGCCAGCGCCACGGTAGCCCCGGCAGACAACAGAATCGGCAGCGGCACCTGCGAGAAATCCGTGTACACGCCCAGATGCACGTTCGACGTCGGGCACACCTCCAGAGCGATGCCCGCGTCAACGACGGCGCGCAGCAGCGCAGGATCCTCGCTGGTGCGCACCCCGTGCCCGAGGCGGGCGGGTGCCAAAGTGGACACAACCTCGCGCACGGAGGAGGGGCCCAGGAGCTCGCCGCCGTGCGGAACACCCACGAGACCGGCGCGGCGCGCGATGCGGAACGCCGGAGCAAACGACGCCGTGGACCCCACGCGCTCGTCGTTCGACAGGCCGAAAGCCACGACGTCGCCGGGACCATCCCCGGCAAACGACGCGGCCAGGCGCGCGAGCGTGCGCGCATCCAACGGGTGCTTCATGCGCGACGCCGCGACGATCACCCCGATATCGACGCCGGTATCGCGCGAGGCCGCTCGGGCCTCGTCGATGATGATCTCAAGCGCCGGGGTGATGCCGCCGACGTAGGGCGCGTAGGACGTGGGGTCGGCCTGGATCTCCATGCGCACCGAGCCTTCGGCGGCGTCGTCCTCGGCGGCCTCGCGGATGAGGCGGCGCATCGCGGCCTCGGAACGCACGAGGTGACGCGCGGAGTCGTAGGCGCGCTGGAAACGGAACCACCCGCGCCCGTCGGCCGGCATGGAGGCCGCGTCGATGTGCAGCAGGTGAGGAGGCAGTCGCACGCCCTGCGTGCGCGCCATCTCGACCATGGTCGTGGGCCGCATGGCACCCGTGAAATGCAGGTGCAGGTGCGCCTTGGGGAGGGCGGCGAGGTCACGCCTGCCCGGTGGGGTGGGACGCGGGGCCGTCAGGTTAGGGACAGCGGGCGCTTCCACGGCCTAGTGCTCCCCGAGCCAGATGATGATGTCGCGGATCAGGCCGGGACCCTCGGGCTCGTTGAGGAGCTCGTGGTAGGCGCCGTCGACGATGCGCAGGTGAATGTCGGCGTCGGGGTGCGCCGCGCGTGCCCCTCGAACCAGTTCGCGGGAGCCGCGCAGGTCCGCCATCAGGTCGCCGGAGCCGTGCATGACGAGCGTCGGAGTGTGCAGGCGGTCGGCGCGCCGCAGCACCTCCTCGCCCTGGAGGATTGAGGTCAGTCCCGTCAGAATCGGCACGCCGCCCTTGTAGGTGAGCGGGTCTGCGTCGAAGTCGCGCTGGACCTGCGGGTCGCGCGACAGGGGAGAGACCTCCATGTCGGACGCGCCCTTCGCCACGACGAGGCCGGGGCGCAGCCGAGCAATCGGCAGCAACATGCGCGCCTGGGAGGGAGAGACGTGGGGGAGTGGGCGCACCGCGGGCGCGGACAGGACGGTGCCGCGCAGCCGCGTCGGGTCAAGGATGGTCGAGGCAGCAGCGATGAGCCCGCCCATCGAGTGTCCGAACAGGAACAGCTCCGGGGTGCGCGCGTGGGCGAGGGCCGCCCGGCGCGCGTCGCCGAAGTCGCGGATCAACGCGCCCACGTCCACGCGGGCACGGGGACCCTCAGAGGTCCCGTGGCCCGCGTGGTCGTAGTAGGCGACGTCGTAACCGGCGCGGGTGAGCGCACAGCGCAGGTGGGCGTAGCGCCCGCAGTGTTCCGCGTACCCGTGGGCGAGGAGGACCGTCCCGAGGGGGGCCTCCTGCGCTGTCCGTTCGAACGAGACGTGCATCAGGCGAAGAGCTCCTGCACGCGGGTGATGCCCTCGACGAGGTCGTCGTCGGCCAGCGCGTAGGAGAAGCGCAGGAAGCCGGAGGGGCCGAAGGCCTCGCCCGGAACCGCCGCGACCTCGACCTCGTCGAGGATGAGGTCGGCGAGTTCGCCCGACGTGTTGGCGACGCGGCCGCGGATCTCGCGACCCAGCAGGCGCTCGACGGAGGGGTAGACGTAGAACGCGCCCTTGGGGGTGGGGACGTCGAAGCCGTCGATCTGGCGCAGCATGTCAACGATCGTGCGGCGGCGGCGGTCGAAGGCGACGCGCATCTCGTTCACCGCGTCCAGGGAGCCGGACACGGCGGCGCGCGCGGCCTCCTGGGCGATGTTGTTGACGTTGGAGGTTAGGTGCGACTGGAAGGACAGGGCGGCCTTGATGACGTCGGAGGGGCCGATCATCCAGCCGACTCGCCAGCCGGTCATGGCGTAGGTCTTGGCCACGCCGTTGAGGATGACGGCCTGGTCGGCCAGCTCTGGCACCAGCTTGACGATGTGCGCGCTCTGCGCGTCCTCGTACAGGAGGTGCTCGTAGATCTCATCCGAAATGACCCAGATGCCGTGCTCGAGGGCCCACTGGCCGATCGCGGTCAGTTCCTCGGGCGTGTAGACGCTGCCCGTCGGGTTGGATGGCGAGCACATGAGCAGCACCTTCGTGCGAGGGGTGCGCGCGGCCTCGAGCTGTTCGACGGTCACCTTGTAGTCCTGGTCGGCGCCCGCGAAGACCTCGACGGGGGTCGCGCCGGCGAGCTTGACGACCTCGGGGTACGTGGTCCAGTACGGGGTCGGCAGGATCGCCTCGTCGCCGGGGCCCAGCAGCGCGGCGAAGGCCTGGAACACGGCCTGCTTACCGCCGTTGGTGACGACGATGTCGGCGGGGGAGACCTCGTAGCCGGAGTCGCGCAGGGTCTTGGCGGCGATGGCTTCGCGCAGCGCGGGCAGGCCGGCGGCGGGCGTGTAGCGGTGCATCGCGGGGTTGCGGGCGGCCTTGACGGCGGCCTCGACAATGTAGTCGGGCGTGGCGAAGTCGGGTTCGCCGGCGCCGAAGCCGATCACCGGCCGGCCGGCGGCCTTGAGGGCCTTAGCCTTCGCATCCACGGCCAGGGTCGCGGACGGGGTGATGGCGTTGAAACGATCAGAGACACGGGTGCGAGGAGTATTGGTCACCCCTCCATGGTCCCACGTCGCGCGCGCGTGTGGCGGGGAGCGCACGGAATGCACGCGTGGGCTACCTCTCATTTACGAGGTCGGGGCTGGTATTTCGGGGCACGCGACCTTTGGTCATGGTTCTCGGGTGGACAAAGCGCCGCATGATCCACTAATGTTCGTCAGGCAGGTTTTCCTGCGTAGGGCAGTGGCGCAATTGGTAGCGCACCGGTCTCCAAAACCGGCGGTTGTGGGTTCGAGTCCCGCCTGCCCTGCGGATTAGGCTGATCATTTCGTAGGAGGATTCCCATGGCCGATCGTGTTGCCTCGGACGCTGAATCCTCGCGCCGAGATCGCACTAAGAACGAAGCTACCCGCAAGCGTAGCGCCGCCACCAAGGAGCAGACGAAGCGTCCTGGTTTCTTCGGTGGCATCTGGCTCTTCTTCAAGCAGGTCATCGACGAAATGAAGAAGGTGACGTATCCGACGGGATCCGAAACCTGGACATACTTCGTTGTCGTCGTTGTGTTTGTCGCCGCAATCATGCTTTTCGCTGGCCTACTCGACTTCGGATTCGGTAAGCTAAGTGCATTGATCTTCGGCTGAGACCGACGAACCCGCCCGCAGGATACTGCAGGCGGGTTTCTTCTACGGTCCGGCCCCATTTGCAGGAGGGAAACGTCGTGAGCGACGAAAACTACACCGAGGAACAGGCCTTCGAGGAGCACCAGGAAGAGGTCCAGCAGGAGAGCGCCGAGGCGCTGGCCGACGGAGCCGCCCAGGAAGTCGTCGATGAGGTGGCCGAGGAGGTCGCCGAGAAGGAGACCGAATCGGATGACGAGGCCCCTGCCTCGGCCGAAGAGGAAGCGATCGCCAAGCTGCGCCGCAAGCTCTACATGTCTCCCGGCGACTGGTACGTCATCCACACCTACTCCGGCCACGAGCGCAAGGTGAAGGCGAACCTCGAGCAGCGCATCACCACGCAGAACATGGAAGACTACATCTTCGCCGTCGAGGTCCCGGACGAGTACGTCATGGAGTACCGCGGCACGACGAAGAAGCGCGTGCGTCACGTGCGCATCCCCGGCTACGCGATCGTCTGCATGGACTTCAACGAGGCCTCGTACCGTGTCGTCAAGGAGACCCCCGCCGTGACCGGCTTCGTGGGCGACCAGCACAACCCGGTGCCGCTCTCGATTGACGAGGTCGTCATGCTCCTGACGCCCAACGTCCTCGAGGAAGCCGCCGAGGCCGCCAAGGATCAGCCCGCACCCGTCCAGGTCGTCCAGACCCAGTTCGAGGTCGGCGAGATCGTCACCGTCACCGACGGACCTTTCGAGACCATGTCGGCCACGATCTCCGAGATCATGCCCGAGACTCAGAAGCTCAAGGTCCTCGTCACCATCTTCGAGCGCGAGACGCCGCTCGAGCTCGGCTTCGACCAGGTGGAGAAGCTCGAGCAGTGACATCACGCACCCGGACTTGGGATCAAGCCCGGAATCGCGTTATGATTCACTTTTGTGTGCGTAGGGCGCACTATGCCCGCTGAAACCCAGTGAGCAGTGCCCGACGCTCCGCCTGACCGGCACCCGTCGGTCAGAACTTCAGAAGAAAGACCCGCATTCATGGCACCGAAGAAGAAGGTCACCGGCCTGATCAAGCTTCAGATCGCAGCCGGCGCCGCAACCCCCGCACCGCCCGTCGGCCCCGCTCTGGGCCAGCACGGCGTGAACATCGTCGAGTTCACCAAGGCTTACAACGCGGCCACCGAGTCGCAGCGTGGAAACATCATCCCCGTTGAGATCACCGTCTACGAGGATCGTTCCTTCACGTTCGTCCTCAAGACGCCGCCCGCCGCCGAGCTCATCAAGAAGGCTGCTGGCATCCAGAAGGGTTCCGGCACCCCCAACACCGTCAAGGTTGGTTCGATCACGATGGATCAGGCTCGCGAGATCGGCCAGTCCAAGATGGCTGACCTCAACGCCAACGACATCGAGGCCGCGGCCAAGATCATCGCCGGCACCGCCCGTTCCATGGGCATCACCGTCGAGGGCTGACCTCAACCAACCCCCCCGTGGTAGGGCAGGCGCTGCCCGACACCCACGACTGCAAGGAGAAGAAGCAGAATGACCAAGCGCTCCAAGAGCTACCGCGCAGCGGCCGAGAAGGTCCACGCGGACGTGCTGTACACCCCCTTCGAGGCCATGAAGCTGGCCAAGGAGACCACCGTCACCAAGTTCGATTCGACCGTTGAGGTCGTCTTCCGACTGGGTGTCGATCCCCGCCAGGCGGACCAGATGGTCCGTGGCACCGTTTCCCTGCCGCACGGCACCGGCAAGACCGCCCGGGTCTTGGTCTTCGCCGTTGGTCCGCGCGCTCAGGAAGCGATTGACGCAGGCGCCGACGAGGTCGGCGGCGACGAGCTCATCGAGAAGGTTGCCAAGGGCTACACCGACTTCGATGTCGCCGTTGCTACCCCCGACCTGATGGGCAAGGTTGGCCGCCTCGGCCGCGTCCTCGGCCCCCGTGGCCTCATGCCGAACCCCAAGACGGGCACCGTGACCATGGACGTCGCGAAGGCCGTCAAGGAGATCAAGGGTGGTCGTATCGAGTTCCGTGTCGACAAGCACGGCAACCTGGCGTTCATCGTCGGCAAGGCGTCTTTCACCGCCGAGCAGCTGACCGAGAACTACGCGACCGTCCTGGATGAGGTTCTGCGTCTCAAGCCGACCTCCGCGAAGGGCCGTTACCTGATCAAGGGCGCCGTCGCCACGACGATGGGCCCCGGCATCCCGCTGGATGTCACCAAGGTCAAGGACCTGCTGGAGAAGTGAGCTCAGCTCGCTGACGAAGCATTCGGGTCCCCGCGCAGCATGGCTGCGCGGGGACCCGCTTTTTGTCGGGTCTTCATCTCGTCTCAAAATGTCGCACGTAATTCCCGTGCGCGTCTTTCAGGTTTTGACATCAGATCGTTGCAATCGTGCGGTTTTTCGGTGCCTATAACAATTTAGGGTGCCCAAATTACGTGCGAATTGGTGTTGTCACTGAATATTCTTGTGTCAGTGAGGGAGCGATCGCTCTGTCCGGCCTCGTCTGTGATGCTCGCCCCGTTGCTTGCATGCCATTGTCCGGCCTGTTAAGCTGGTCCGTGCCGAAGACCGTTGGTGTCCACGCTAGTGGAGGAAAATCCAACGCAGGTGAGTGAGCAGCCATGTGCTGCAATCGAGCGTACGCCCGACACGATCCTGCGTGTCGGGTTTTTTCTTACCTGCGGTCACGTATCTGGAAGGAGGACCATGGCGAAGTCCGACAAGGTGGCAGCAGTTGCCGAGCTCGTGGAGCGCTTCCGCGCAGCCGACGCTGTCCTGCTGACCGAGTACCGCGGCCTGACCGTCGGCCAGCTCAAGCAGCTGCGTCGCGGCCTGGGCGAGAACGCGACCTACGCCGTGGCAAAGAACACGCTTGCGCGCCTGGCGGCCAAGGAGGTCGGTCTCGACTTCCTGGCTGAGGACCTGAAGGGCCCCACCGCCATCGCATTCGTCTCCGGCGAGCCCGTCGAGGCCGCCAAGACCCTGCGTGATTTTGCTAAGGACAACCCCGCCCTCGTGCTGAAGTCTGGCGCGATGGACGGTGCTCAGCTGAGCGCCGAGGGTGTCAAGAAGCTTGCCGATCTCGAGTCCCGCGAGGTCCTGCTGGCCAAGGCCGCAGGCGTCCTCAAGGCCAAGATTGGTCAGGCGGCGTTCGCATTCAACGCTCTGCCCGTCAAGGCAGTGCGCACCATCGATGCTCTGCGCGAAAAGCAGCAGGGCGAGGCGGCCTGACGAGACAGGCCATGTTCCACGCCGCCACCCTGGCTGCGTGAAACAAACCAACAATCTGCACTCGTGCAGGCCAATTAGGAAGGATGCCACTCATGGCTAAGCTCTCCAATGACGAGCTCATCGCAGCTTTCAAGGAAATGACCCTCATCGAGCTCTCCGACTTCGTGAAGCTCTTCGAGGAGACCTTCGACGTTGAGGCCGCTGCCCCCGCAGCCGTCGCCGTTGCCGCCCCGGCCGCCGACGCCCCCGCCGCCGAAGAGAAGGACGAGTTCGAGGTCGTCCTCGAGTCCGCCGGTGACAAGAAGATCGCCGTCGTCAAGGTCGTCAAGAACCTGGCCGGCCTGGGCCTCAAGGAAGCCAAGGACCTGGTTGACTCCGCGCCCTCCACCATCTTCCCCGCCGCGAAGAAGGAAGACGCCGAGAAGGCCAAGGCTGAGATCGAAGAGGCCGGCGGCAAGGTCACCCTTAAGTGACTTTCCCCGTCTGAATCGTTCAGACTCTTCCACCCGACTGGGTGGGCGAAACCCCGTCCCGCATCTGCGGGGCGGGGTTTCCGCATGTCTGGGCGTGCATTGTGTTGCTTGTGGCGCCGCTGGTGTTCCGGGCGCCGTCGGGCCCTGCTGTGGGGCCGGGCTGCTTGGTGTGCCCGTGGGCGGCGGCCCGCCCGCGAGCCGTCCGCGCCGCGAGCCTCCGGCTCGGCGCGTCGCCTCGAAGCCCGGCCAGGCCCCGCCGCCGCCCACGGGCACCGCAGCCCGGCCAGGCCCCGCCGCCGCCCACGGGCACCGCAGCCCGGCCCTCCGGCCCTCCGGCGCCTCCACACCGGCGGTGCGGCTTGTTCTGCTGTGTGTTGCACCGTCTTGCCTGCTGCTCAGTAATTTCGCACGTAATTCCCCGGTGACTATTTCAGTATTTGAATTGGCATCGTTGGAATTGGAGCGTTTCTGGGCTGTCTTCAAAAGTGACCGAGGGAAATTACGTGCGGATTTGGTGTCGCCCAGGCTCTTCCACCGCCCACGGGCACCGCAGCCTGGTCGATGCGGCTATTGTGCGTCTAGCACTTTCGCATGCAATTCCCCTGTGACTATTTCAGTTTTTGAATTGGCGTCGTTGGAATTGCAACGTTTTTGGGCTTTGTTGAAAGTTCATGCAATCGAATTGCATGCGGAATTTCTGGTATGTGTCACCGTCGTCACTCGGGGGCAGTGGAGCCTCGTGCAACGGCGTCCTCGCATGCTGCGCATACGGATAGGTTGTTGCTATCTGGATAGGTTATGAGCATCCGGATAGCTTATTAACCTATCCGCATCGTCGTAACCTATCCGCATCGTCGTAACCTATCCGGATCGTCAACCATGTTAGTGTCACCCCGTGCCCCTCAGGAGGGGTGGGGCTTTGGCTTGCTATCGGTGTTGGCGGGGTGAGCTCGCGATGGCCGGTACAAAATTCTCCCTGCTCGGCTTCTGTGCTCTGCGAGCGGTACAAAATTCTCCCTGCTGATGCATTTTGGGCAAAAGCAGCCGTTTATTCGCGCGCTGGGAGGGTTTTGTACCGGGATGGGTGTGCGACGGTGGTTGTTGGGAGAGTTTTGTACCGGGGCGGGCGTTTAGTGATGCCGTTGGTTTCACAGTTATGACGTCCCTGTGCTCTGGGCGCGAAAAAGTTCGCCCAGCGAGGGAAAAATGGCCTAAAAATCGCGGTTTATGGCGTGTTGGGCGAGTTCTTTCGCGCGAGGGCTCAGATGGGCCTGGTGTTGGGCGAGTTCTTTTGTGTGAGGGCCGAGATGGGTCTGGCGTTGGGCGAGTTTTTTTGCGTGATGGCCGAGATGGGTCTGGCGTTGGGCGAGTATTTTCGCGCAACGGGCCTGATATGCCTGATGCCGGTGTACTGTTCCGCGTGACCGCGACATGGAAACGGTCTTTCGTTTGACCATGACGCGGCGTCAGGGGGCAGAATCGATGTCATGAGCAACGACACCACCCTCTACACGGTAGGAGAGGTCGCCGAGCGATTCTCGCTGACGGTGCGAACGCTGCGCCACTGGGAGGCGCAGGGGCTCCTCGCTCCCACGGCGCGGAGCTGGTCGAACTACCGGCTCTATTCGCGCGAGGACTGCGTGCGTGTCCAGAGGATTGTCGTCTACCGGGCGACGGGGATGAAGCTGATGGACATCAAGGCTCTCCTCGACTGTGGAGACTCTGAGATCGAACACCTCAAGAGGCAACGAGAGAGCCTTCTTGCTCATCGTCGCGAGACGGACGCAATGATAGAAGCGTTAGACATACTGTTGGAGGATGCAATGAATGACAACGAGCTCACTGTGGAAGAAATCGGGGAGATCTTGGGGGAGGCCGACTTTGCGGCGCACCAGAGCGAGGCCGAAGACCGTTATGGTGACACTGACGACTGGCGTGAATCGCGAGAGCGCACTGCGTCGTGGCAAACCGCCGACTGGCGTGACAATGCCGAGCGATTCCATGACATCGAAAGCAGGATGATCGACGCGATCCGTGACGGCGTAGCTCCGGATAGCAAGGAAGCGGAAAGCCTCGTCGAGGAGCACAGAGAAGCCCTCAGTGAGTTCTTTCCGGTCACGCCTGCCAAGCACTACATCATGTCTCGCGGGTACATCCATGACGAGCGATTCCGGGCTCACTACGACTCACAGTATGTTGGCTTCGCGCAGTGGCTTGCCGATGCGATTGAGTCGGCTGCGAGGCGTCAGGGAATTAACCTCGAGAATCCGACGTGGGGGTGAGTGCACCCGACGCTGAACTCGATATCAGTGACGCGCAGCATACGCTTTGAAGCCACTCTGGCTTGCCAGTTCCGAATAGTCTCTGCTACTATCTTCTCTTGTCGCAATCCTGCGTAGCTCAACGGCAGAGCATCCGACTGTTAATCGGACGGTTACTGGTTCGAATCCAGTCGCAGGAGCAGATGCCCCGAGTTCTCATGAACTCGGGGCTTTTTGTTGATCGGGAGGGGGAGCGGATGCAGGTGCTGGCTGATCACGTCTACCACGTTCTGGTCATCGCGTTCGTTGCTACCACGTCTATCGAGGTGATCGTCAAGGCTGCGAGGAAGCCGCGCAAGAGGAAGCGCGGGCCGGTTGCCCCCAGAGAGAGCGCGGCCGAGCGTGAGAAGCACCTGCGAGAGCGCTACGCGGCATTCGGGGATCGTTGGCGGGAGTGGCTGGATCGGCCCCGGGGGAGTGGCGACGCTGACCGCCTCGTGACGGCCGCGAGCGTCTGGGGGAGCCCGGAGCAGGGAGCCTCCTTCCCTCGGCGCTTTCACGACAGTCAGCTGGGAAAGGTCATGCTCGATAAGCGCAGCTACCTCGCGATGCTGAACGCTCCCGCCGACGTGGTTCAGCCGAGGCGCGAGCTGGCCCCGACCTCGTGGGCGAAGATACGCCTCGACGTGTGGGCGCTGCACTCGAAGGCTGCGCAGAAGCCCCGTCTCATGCGCGTGTGGCTGAGCGGGGACCGTGCGCTCGTGGAGCTGCATCGCACGCGCGTCGTGAAAGTTGACGAGATCCTCCCCAGCGAGACCGTTGGTTTTGTTCGCGGGTTCACGCGCCTCGGCCCGCGCAAGGGTGCGGTGGATGGCCTGCGCTGGCTGCCTGCCGAGGCGATGGAGCTGGGGGAGAAGCCGCTGTGGAACACGTTCCGCGTCCTGCGTGGAATCTCCGGCGTTGCGCCCGAGGGATCGCCCGTCGCAGATGCGTTGCGTGCGGGGGACTATCATGCGTTTGCTTTCGTGGTCTCACGTGCCGAGAGTGCGTGGAAGGAACCCTGCGCGCATTTGCGCGTCCTGGATTGTGCGGGTGTCACGTACCAGGTGGGCGATGCGTTCTCGCGGGAGTCCGACGACGTGCGGTGGGCACCGCGCGGGGCGGGGGACGAGGCTCCGGCTCGGGCAGGCGAGGAGGAGCCGACTGAGGCTTCTCGACGAGGCCGTGGCCGCCCGAGCGGGCTCGCTGGCCTGAGCGAGGGGAGCGGCACGGTGGCGACGCCGGGCAAGCCCGTCAGTGGTGTCGGCCCCGGGGTATCCGGGCTGCTTGGAGATGAACCTGAGCCGCTGGCGGACACGGATCTCGCGGTGGTGCCAATCGACCCTCGTGAGGTGCTGTGGGCGGTCGAGAGGATGATCGAGCTGTGAGGGAAGAACTCGTTGAAGTCGTCCTGCGGGTTGTGGAGGCAATCCCAGAGGGGCGCGCGGCAACGTATGGCATGATCGCGCGGGCGGTCGGTACCGGTCCGCGCGTTGTGGGGCGGATCATGCATGACTGGGGCGGTGGAGTCCCGTGGTGGCGCGTCGTGAACGTTCACGGAACTTTTCCGACAACTATTCGCGGTGAGGGATTTTCAGAGTGGGAGAAAGAGGGGATGCCTCACGATCTGGAGCGGGGAAAACTTCATCTCAAGCAATGCGTTGTGGAGCAGGAATGGCTCGACACTGTCGCACGAACGGTCATTGAGAATCTGCAGAATGCTGCGGAATTGTCAGGCTGACGCTCGCTGATATTTGATTACGATTTGGTTACGCGTTTTTCGATTTGGGTCGCGTAGACCCCTGTGATGCTCTACTCTAAAGGAGACGCCGAAGAGGGCGATTCTCCGGAACGATGACCGTTAGCGTTAACGATGTCGGGGAAGAAAACTCCAGAAACAGAGAAGTTACTGGTACCCAAGGGGTGAGAAGTGACGAACTTACTAGAGCTAAAGGGGATCTCAAAGACGTTCCCCGGCGTGAAGGCGCTGTCCGACGTGGACCTCGACCTTCGACCCGGTGAAGTCTTGGGTCTCTGTGGTGAGAACGGAGCGGGCAAGTCCACGCTCATGAAGGTGCTCACCGGTATCCACAAGTCCGACCCGGGCGGCGAGATCTGGCTGCAGGGAGAGAAGGTCGACATCCAGTCGCCGGAGCACGCACGTGACCTCGGCCTGTCGATCATCCACCAGGAACTCAACATTGTTCCTGACCTGACCGTCGCCCAGAACCTGTACATCGGTCGACCCGGCACGTCCAAGTTTGGCTACGTCGACGACCGCAAGATGGTTCGTGATGCGCGCGAGCTCTTCGAGCGCCTCAACATGGACATCGACCCCACCGCCTACTGCCGCGACCTGCCCGTTGCGCGCCTGCAGATGGTGGAAATCGCGCGTGCGCTGTCCTTCGACTCGAAGATCCTGGTCATGGACGAGCCCACGGCTCCTCTGACCACGACCGAGACCGAGTCTCTCTTCGAGCTGGTGCGCGACTTTGTGTGCCCCACGACCGGCCTGATCTTCATCACGCACCGCATGCCCGAGCTCACCGAGCTCACCAACCGCATTTCGGTTCTGCGCGATGGCAAGTACATCGGCACGGTGGACACGGCCTCGACCCCGATGAGCGAGGTCGTCAAGATGATGGTCGGCCGCGAGGTCCCCGCGGACGCGCGTCCCACCACCAAGCCGATCTCCGACGAGGCCGTCCTGCGCGTCGAGCACCTCTCCACCGTCAAGGCCGTCCACGACGTGTCCTTCGAGGTCAAGAAGGGTGAGATCTTCGGCTTCGCGGGCCTGGTTGGTGCTGGCCGCACCGAGGTCGCCCGAGCACTGTTCGGCGCCGACCCCCACACCGAGGGCGACATCTACGTCCACGGCAAGAAGGTCACCATCAAGGGCGCGAACGACGCCGTGAAGAACGGCATCGGCTACCTGTCTGAGGACCGCAAGCAGTATGGCCTGCTCCTCGACAAGGACATCTCTTTCAACACGGGCCTGGCCGCGATGAGCCACTTCACCACCGCGACCGTCGTCGCAACGAAGAAGCTGCGCAACGTCGCCCAGGACTACGTGAAGAAGCTGCGTACCCGCACCCCCTCCGTGGACGTTGAGCTGCGCAGCCTCTCGGGCGGTAACCAGCAGAAGGTCGTCGTGGCCAAGTGGCTGGAACGTGACACTGACATCCTGATCTTCGACGAGCCGACGCGCGGCATCGACGTGGGCGCGAAGGATGAGATTTACACGCTGCTCGAGGATCTGGCGAAGCAGGGCAAGGCCATCATCGTGATCTCCTCGGAGCTGCCCGAGGTTCTGCGCCTGGCCAACCGCATCGCCGTCATGGCCCACGGCCGCATCATTGGCACCCTCAACAACGAGGAAGCCACCCAAGAAAACATCATGGAACTGGCCACCGTCGGCCAGGAAGAAGCGAACGGAGAAGTCGCGTGAGCACCGTCGTCGACAACAAGGGCCTGGAGGCGCCGTCGCCTGTCAAGACCTTCCTGAAGAACAACATGCAGCTGATGCTCGTCACGGTTGCTCTGTTCGTCATCCTGCTGTTCTTCAGCATTGCAGCCAACGGCTTTGCGAAGCCGAACATCTACCTGGACATCGTCCTGCAGTCGGCCTACACGGGCGTCATGGCCCTGGGTGCGACCTTCGTCATCGCGACCTCCGGCATTGACCTGTCCGTCGGTACGGGCATGAGCCTCGTGGCCGTCATGGCCGGTATCTTCCTGGCGGGCGACAAGATGAACCTGCCGCTCGGCCTCGGCCTGCTGCTGACGCTGCTGGTCGGCATGGCGATCGGCCTGGTCAATGGCCTGAACGTCTCGATCCTGGGTCTGCCGCCCTTCATCGCAACGCTTGCGATGATGATGGTCGCCCGAGGCCTCGCGCTGATCATCTCGGACAAGGCCTCGATCACGATTGCGAACACGGGCTACAAGGCCATTGCGCGTGGCGAGATCATCCCCGGTGTGGCCAACGCCGTTCTGATCTTCGTGGTCCTCACGGTCCTGGCGACCTTCCTCATGAACAAGACGCTGCTCGGTCGCTACTCCCTCGCGATCGGCTCGAACGAGGAGGCCACCCGCCTCTCCGGCGTCAACGTCCGCCTGTGGAAGATCATCATCTACGTCGTCGCGGGTGCCTTCATGGCCATCGGTGCGGTCCTCTACTCCTCGCGTGGTGGCCTGGTCCAGCCCGCTGAGGGCGTGGGCATGGAGCTCAACGTCATCGCCGCGGCCGTCATCGGTGGTACGTCCCTGTCGGGTGGCCGCGCCTCGATCCCCGGCGCCCTGGTTGGCGCGATCATCATGGAGACCCTGAAGAAGGGCCTGACGATGATGGGTATCGCCGCCGAATGGCAGTTCGTCGTCACCGGTATCGTCCTGCTGCTCGCCGTCGTCATCGACAACATCCGCCGCGTTCGCGAGAACGCCGCCTGATTCTTACCCATTCAATTCACCCATCGTGGACCGACGTCGGTCCACACACCCAAGGGCGGGAATGACCCCGCCACCCCACGAAAGGAATACCAATGCGCCCCATCGGACGTATCTTCGCCGCCGCCGCTGTCGGCTCCATGGCCCTGGGCCTGGCTGCCTGCACGACCTCGTCGGACTCCTCCGCTCCCGCGACTGACACCAAGACCGGTGACTCCTCGGGTGCGACCAAGGTCGACACCTCCGCCAACGCTCAAGATTGGGAGAAGGCCGCGGTCAAGGGCGACGGCACCAAGACCATCTACCTCGTCTCCAAGGGCTTCCAGCACCGCTTCTGGCAGGCCGTGAAGGAAGGCGCCGAGCAGGCTGGCGAGGAGCTGGGCTACCAGGTCAAGTTCGTCGGCCCGCAGGATGAGACCAAGGTGACCGAGCAGACCGACCAGCTGAAGTCCGCTCTGGACTCCGGCCCGGCCGCCATCGGCTTCGCCGCCCTCGACTCCAAGGCTGCCGCCGACCTGCTCGACGAGATCAACAAGCAGGGCATCCCGGTCGTCGCCTTCGACTCCGGTGTTGAGTCCGACATCCCCGTCACCACCGTTCAGACGGACAACAAGGCTGCCGCCGCCGAGGCCGCCAAGCACATGATCGAGCTGCTCAAGGGCAAGAAGGGCTCGGTCGGCATGGTCTGCCACGACTCGACCTCCACCACGGGCAAGCAGCGCTGCGAGGGCTTCAAGGAGTACTTCAAGGCCAACGCTCCCGCGGACCTGAAGCTCCTCGACGAGCAGATCGCCGGTGAGGTCACCAAGGCCGCCGACACCTCCAAGGCCATCATCCAGGCGAACGACGACATCGTCGGCATGTACGGCTCCAACGAGGCCGCCGCCTCCGGTATCGTCCAGGGCTCGCAGGAGACCGGCAAGGATGTCACCGTCGTGGGCTTCGACTCGGGCAAGACCCAGATCGACGCCATCAAGGCCGGCACCGAGGCTGGCGCCGTGACCCAGTCGCCCGTGAAGATCGGCTACTACACGGTCAAGGCCGCTGTCGTCGCCATCAACAAGGGCGAGCTGCCCAAGGTCATCGACTCGGGCTTCGCGTGGTACGACAAGACCAACATCGACAACCCCGAGATCAAGGCGAACCTGTACGAGTGAGCCGATAGTTCCATCGGGCACGAGGCCGGGGCTGGGTCAGTGACAAACTGACTCGGTGGCCCGCCGCGGGTCCCGCTCCACGAGGGTGGGGCGGGACCCGCGGACCCGGCACCTTTTTACTCACTGGATCCGAGGGGGCGAGCGCCCCCGCGCTCCGACATCGACGTCATCATGAGGGATGAAGGAATAATGACAAACCACCCCCGCATCGGAATCCGCCCCACTATTGACGGCCGCCGTAAGGGCGTTCGTGAGTCGCTCGAAGAGCAGACCATGAACATGGCGAAGTCCGTCGCCGAGCTTTTCACCTCCAACCTGCGTTACCCGGACGGCGCCCCCGTCGAGGTCGTCATCGCTGACACCACGATCGGCCGCGTCCATGAGGCCCAGGCCTGCGCCGCCAAGTTCCGCGAGAACAACGTTGGCCTGACCGTGACGGTCACCCCCTGCTGGTGCTACGGCACGGAGACCACCGACATGGATCCCGCGATGCCGCACGCCATCTGGGGCTTCAATGGCACTGAGCGCCCCGGCGCCGTGTACCTCGCCGCCGCCCTGGCAGGCCACGCCCAGATCGGTATCCCCGCCTTCGGTATCTACGGCGAGCACGTGCAGGACGCTGACGACACCTCCATCCCCGAGGACGTGCGCACCCGCCTCCTCGACTACGCAACCGCCGGTCTGGCCGTTGCGCAGATGAAGGGCGAGGCCTACCTGTCCATGGGCTCCGTCTCCATGGGTATTGCCGGCTCTGTCGTCAACCCCGACTTCTTCGGCTCCTACCTCGGCATGCGCAACGAGTACATCGACATGTCCGAGTTCACCCGCCGTATCGATGAGGGCATCTACGATCCCGAGGAGTACGAGAAGGCGTACCAGTGGATCCGCGAGAACTTCAAGCAGGGCAAGGATTGGAACCCGCCGGAGTGGCAGTACCCGGAGAAGCACGAGGACTGGTGGAAGTTCGTCACCAAGATGACGCTCATCGCCCGCGACCTCATGCACGGCAACCCGCGTCTGGCCGAGCTGGGCTTTGAGGAAGAGGCCGGCGGCCACGGCGCCATCGCGGCAGGCTTCCAGGGCCAGCGCCAGTGGACGGACCACTTCCCCAACGGCGACGTTCTGGAGACCATCCTCAACACGAACTTCGACTGGACCGGCATTCGTCAGCCTTCCGTCGTGGCCACCGAGAACGACTCGCTCAACGGCGCCTCGATGCTGTTCGGCTACCTGCTGACCAACACGCCGCAGATCTTCTCCGACGTGCGCACCTACTGGAGCCCCGAGTCCATCGAGAAGGCCACCGGTTGGAAGCCCGAGGGCCGCGCTGCCGCCGGTCTGCTCGACCTGCGTAACTCCGGCTCGACCACGCTGGATGGCGCCGGCAAGGCTGTGCGCGACGGCAAGAACGTCATCAAGCCCTGGTACGAGCTGACCGAGGAAGACCGCGACGCTACGCTCGAGGCCACGACCTTCCACCCGGCCTCGACCGGCTACTTCCGTGGCGGCGGCTTCTCGACCCACTTCCGCACCTCCGGCGAGATGCCCGTGACGATGTGCCGCCTCAACCTGGTGCGCGGCCTCGGACCGGTCCTGCAGATCGCCGAGGGCTACACGGTTGAGCTGCCCGACGAGGTCGCCTTCACCATCGAAGAGCGCACCAACATCGAGTGGCCCACCACCTGGTTCGTCCCGAACCTGACGGGTGAGGGTGCGTTCAAGAGCGTCTACGACGTGATGAACAACTGGGGCGCTAACCACGGCGCGATCTCCTATGGCCACATCGGCGGTCAGCTCATCACGCTGGCCTCGATGCTGCGCATCCCGGTCAACATGCACAACGTCCCCGAGGAGCGGATCTTCCGTCCCAAGGCGTGGTCGCTGTTCGGCACCGAGTCCCTCGAGGCCGCGGACTTCCGCGCCTGCGACACCTTCGGTCCGATGTACCGCTGATGCAACTCCCGGTCGGGCTCGGGTGTCCTCTCTCCCCGGGCCCGACCGGGCCACCCCCTCGGGGGTCTTTTCCCGGGACGCAGCCCCGGCCTCGCCGATGAGGAAAGCTGCACGAGAACCCAACGACGGGACACGCCGACCCAGGGCGTATCTGGAGGAGACCTTCAATGACCACCGTACTTGCTGTTGACCTTGGATCCGCGTCCGGACGAGTCCTCGCCGGAACGCTACGCGATGGCCGCCTGGACGTCACGGACATCCACCGTTTCAAGCACGAGGCGCGCCGCCGGGACGACGGCACCCTCACGTGGGACGTGGCCACGATGGAGGCCGAGACGATCACCGGCTTGAAGAAGGCCCTCGAACGCTTCCCCGACGCCCGCGCCGTCTCGATCGATACGTGGGGCGTGGATTGGGCTCCCCTTGATGAGAATGGCGAGCTTGTCGGCGATGTCGTCGCCTACCGTGACGAGCGCACCGCGCGCACCCTGGATGCTTTCCGCGAGCGCATTGGCGACCGCGAGTTCTTTGACCTGACCGGTAATCAGCCGGCGACGATTAACACGGCGAATCAGCTGTTCGCCTATCTGCAGGAAAACCCAGCTGACGCTCAGCGCGTTGCGGCGGCCCTCTTCCTGCCCGACTACTTTGCGTACCGTCTCACCGGTGTCGTCGGCTGGTCGCGTACGATCGCCTCGACCTCCGGCTTGCTGACCCCGGGTGGCGGCGACTTTAACGACGAGGTTTTCAACCGTCTCGGTATCCCGCGCGGCTGGTTCGGCGAGCTGGCCGCAGACCGCACCGTCGTCGGCCCCTGCACGGTCCCCGGCCTCGAGACCCTCACCGTCGTGCGCGGCGGTGCCCATGACTCCGCGTGCGCGGTCCATGGCCTGCCCATCGAGGAGGGCAAGCGCGCCTACTTCCTGTCCTGCGGCTCCTGGTCGGTCCTGGGTGCCATTGAGGACAAGCCCCTCATGAGCGACGCGGCCTTCGACCTCGGTATTACGAACGAAGGCCGCACCGATGGGGGAGTGCGTCCCCTCTTCAACATCACCGGCATGTGGATCCTTCAGGAAATCCAGCGCCAGTGGGAGCGCGAGGGCACGCCCACCGACACCGACGAGCTGGTCGCCCAGGCCCGCGAGCTGCCCGCCGCCTCGGGCACCTTCGATCCCGACGAGGAAGCGTTCGCCACCCCCGGTGACATGCAGCGCAAGATCGACGAGGCCCTGGATGCCCAGGGTGCGGCCCGCCCCGACTCCATGGCCGGGTACGTGCGCGTCATCATCGAGTCCTTCGCCCGCCGCTACGCCCGCGCGATCGGCGAACTCACCGAGGCTACGGGGAGGGCCCCCGACCAGCTCAACCTCGTGGGTGGCGGCGCGCGTAACCGCCTGCTGTGCGACCTGACCGCCCAGATCTCGGGTGTCACCGTCGTGCGTGGCCCCATCGAGGCCTCGACCTTTGGTTCTCTCCTGGCGCAGCTCGAAACCATCGGTGCTCTCGCCGAGGAAGACCGCGCCTCCGTCATCGCAGCCAGCGCAGCCACCCATGTCCACGTCCCGACCCGCGGCTAAGAAAGTCTCCCTGGCCGACATCGCGCGGCGCGCGGGCGTCTCAACGAACACGGTCTCGCGCGTCGTCCGCGGGGATCCCGAGGTCTCAGAAAAGACGCGGGCGAGGATTTCCAAGCTGGTCGACGAGCTGGGCTACGTGCCCAACTACGCGGCGCGCGCGCTCGCGGCCAAGCGCACGAACGTCCTGCAGGTCGTGCTGGCCGCCCCCATGTTCCACGGACACGGGCGCGTGCTGCTGTCAATCCTCAACGCCTCGTCGCAGGCCGGGTACCACGTGTCCCTGTCCTACGCGTACGGGCCGGATGGGCAGCTGCGTAACGACTTCGCTCCCTTCGACGTCGATGGTGTCATCATCCTGGGCGGCCAGGATCCGACGATCGACGTCGCTATCGAGGCGGGCAAGCGATTCCCGACCGTTCTCGTTCTGACGAGCGAAAAGGGGCTCGATGGCATCTCGACGGTCGCCGTCGACAACGTGCGTGGGGCGCGCCTGGCCACGGAGCATTTGCTCGCCCAGGGGCTCACCGACGTCGTTCACATCTGTGGTCCCACCGGCTGGTCGGACGCGCAGATGCGCCGACTGGGCTACGAGCAGGCGTGCGAGGGGTACGGTATTGAACCCGTCGTGCTTCAGCCCGACTCGTGGGACTCGCGCGACGGTTACGACGTGATGCGTGCGGCTGGGCGACTGCCCGAGGGCGTGCAGACAGCGAATGATCAGCTGGCCCTGGGCGCAATGCGCTACATCTACGAGCGCGGGGGAGTGGTCCCACGCGACGTGCGCGTGGTCGGCTTCGACGACATCGACGGTGCGGACTCCTACGCGCCCCCGCTCACGACGATCCACCAGCCCTTCGACCGCCTCGGGCGCACCGCGGTGCGCCTCGTGCGTTCGCTCATGGGCGGGGGACCCTCTCAAGACATTGTTCTCGACCCCGAGCTGGTCATCCGGGCCAGTTCACACCTGTAAGAAAGGCACGTTCATGCTCTATGGTCCGATGACTCACCCGCAGTTCCTGCGCGCGCTGGCGGCCGCCGGCCACGGCTCGAAGATCCTGCTGGCTGACGCGAACTACCCGCACACGACGGGTGTGAACCCGCGCTGCGAACTCATTTCCCTCAACCTGGCTCCGGGTCTGCTGGATGTCAGCCAGGTCCTCGACGTCCTCAAGCGCACGATTCCGATCGAGCGCGCCGAGATCATGACCCCCGCGCCCGACGCTGAGCCGGTGGAGATCCCGATCCACGACGAGTTCCGTGCGGCTCTGCCCGGTGTCGAGTTCGGTGAAATTTCCCGCTGGGACTTCTACGATGCCGCGCGTGACGAGAACGTGGGCATCATTGTCGCGACGGGCGAGCAGCGCCTGTACGGCAACCTGCTCCTCACGGTGGGCGTTCGTCAGCCCGGGGAGTAAAGCCCGTTTGCCGCGCCAGTGATGGGCTTGTGCCGCGAGTGACGAGCGCTTTCGTTTCGTTTTCGTTTCGAGCGGATGATAGCCCTGGCGTGGAGTGAGAGTTTCATAGCTGGTGGGTGGCCCGGCCGGGCCGCCCACCAGCGCATTTATCCCAGCAATATTCGTCAAATAGAGTGACTGAACGATGGCGTTCTGAACGTTTGTGCGCCCGGGCTGGACGGGTGTATCAATGAGTTGCGTGATGTTGCATACTTTCGTTTTAGTGACTATTCTTGACGTAACGAAAGATAAAGCGACAAGGATTGTTGCTGATTCACGAAGAGGTGTCCCATGGGACGTGCAGAAGAACGCACGAACTACATCCTGGATCGCCTCGCCCGGGAGGGTGAGGTGAGCGTCGCGCAGCTTGCCTCCGATCTGGGTGTGTCGCCCGTGACCGTGCGCGCCTCGCTGAAGACCCTCGACGAGCAGGGATACCTCGTGCGCACCCACGGCGGCGCGCGCCCCACCACCTTCCGCAATATTCACCTGCGCCAAAACGATCGCGTCGAGGTCAAGGAACGCATTGCTCGCGCCGCCGCCGACATGATCCACGACGATGATCGCGTCATGATCGAGGCCGGCACCACCTGCGCCCTCATCGTCAAGTACCTGACCGGCAAGCGCGGAGTGCAGGTCCTGACCAACTCCGTGCTTGTCTTCGCTAACGCCCGCTCCAACCCGAGCCTCAATATCACGCTGACGGGTGGGCACTTCCGCGCCGAGTCCGAGTCCCTCGTGGGACCGGTCGCAGAGCGCGCTATCAATGACTTCAACGCACGCGTCGCGTTCCTTGGGACCGACGGGTTCAGCGTTGATCGCGGCCTGACCACCCAACTCGTGGAGGGTGGACAGGTCGGTTCCATTATGCGCACCCGCGCACAAGAGACGTGGCTGCTCGCCGACTCCTCCAAGTATGGGGAAGCCGGCTTCGTCAGCTTCATGGGGATCGACGAGGTCACCGGAATCATCACCGACGATGAGATCCCCGAAGAATCCATCAAGGAATTGGCCGAGCGCACGAAGCTGCGCATCGTCTAGGAGGAATTACATGGCCACCATCGTGGTGATGCCCCAGCTGGGCAACTCTGTTGAGTCATGCATCATCGTCGAGTGGATGATCGCGGAAGGCGACACCGTCGCCGTCGACCAGACGCTCGCGTCCATCGAGACCGACAAGTCGACCATGGAGGTGCCCTCGACCGCTGAGGGTACCGTCCTGAAGCTCCTGTGGGAGGAAGGCGACGAGGTCCCCGTCAAGGATCCGCTCATCATCGTCGGTGAGCCCGGGGAGGACATCTCCGGCCTCGTTCCCGGTGGCGACGCTGCCCCCGCCGAAGCCGATGCTCCCGCCGAGCAGGCTGCCGCCCCTGAGCAGGCCGCCCCCGCGTTCGCGACCGAGCGCGCTACCGGCGCCGTCTCCCCGCGCGCCCGCGCCCTCGCCGCCTCGAACGGCGTCGACGCCTCGTCCATCTCCGAGGGTTCGGGCCCCCATGGCCGCGTCATCGAGCGTGACGTTGCCGCCGCCATCGCCGCCGGCCCGGTCCTGACCTCCGCCGCGCGCGCCGCTGGCGTGCGCGCCACCGAAGGCACCGGCATCGGTGGACGCGTGTCCGTCGCCGACGCGGGCCGCGCGCCCGAGGCCGCCCCCGCCGCCGCTGTCGCAGCCCCCGCCGCTGCGGCCGACTTCCCCGGTGCCTCGACCTCCGCACCGCTCAAGGGCGTGCGCAAGGTCGTCGCCAAGCGCATGATGGAGTCCCTGACCTCCACCGCGCAGCTGACCCTCAACACGACGGCCAACGCCGCCGGCATCCTCGCGATGCGCAAGAAGGTCAAGAACGCCGACGAGGCACTGGGCCTGAACAAGATCACGCTCAACGACCTGGTCTGCTTCGCCGTGTCGCGCACCCTGCTCAAGTACCCCGTGTTCAACGCTCACCTCGAGGACGGCGTTCTCACGCAGTTCGAGCAGGTTCACCTCGGCTTTGCGTGCGACACCCCGCGCGGCCTCCTCGTCCCCGTCATCCGCTCCGCGCAGTCCCTGGGCCTCAAGGCCTTCTCTGACGAGGCCAAGCGCCTCGCCGGCGGCGCGATCGACGGCTCCCTGTCGCCCGACTTCCTGAGCGGCGGCACCTTCACGGTCTCCAACATCGGCTCCTTCGGTATCGAGACCTTCACCCCCGTCATCAACCTGCCTCAGACGGCCATCCTGGGCGTCGGCGCGATTACCCCGCGCCCGACCGTGGCCGCCGACGGCACGATCGGCGTGGAGCAGCGCATCAACCTCTCGCTGACGATCGACCACCAGGTCATCGACGGTGCGGACGGCGCCCGCTTCCTGCGCGACCTGGTCGCAGCCATCGAAAACATTGACGTGACGGTCCTGGCCTGAGGAAAGAGGAATACTCATGAGTGATACGCATTTTGACGTCATCGTCCTCGGTGCGGGCCCCGGCGGCTACCTGGCTGCCGAGCGCCTCGGACACGCGGGCAAGAAGGTCGCCCTCGTCGAGGAGCAGTACCTGGGCGGCACCTGCCTGAACGTGGGCTGCATCCCCACCAAGACCCTGCTCAACGGCGCGAAGAACTACCTGCACGCCAAGGAAGCCAGCCAGTTCGGCGTGGACGCCCAGGGCGTTGCCGTCAACTGGACGCAGATGCAGGCCTGGAAGGATCAGGTCGTCAAGGGTCTGGTTGCGGGCGTTGCCGCCACCGAGCGCAAGGCGGGCGTGACCGTCATCAATGGACGAGGCCACCTCGACGCCCCCGGTCGCGTGACCGTTGAGGGGACGACCTACACCTCGGACCACGTCATCATCGCCACGGGCTCCGTGCCGGCCATGCCCCCGCTGCCCGGCACCCAGGACAACCCGGCGCTGGTCGACTCCACGGGCATCCTGTCCCTGCCCGAGGTCCCCTCCCGCCTCGCGATCATCGGCGGCGGCGTCATCGGCGTCGAGTTCGCCTCCCTGTACTCCACCCTCGGCTCCCAGGTGACCGTCATCGAGATGGCCCCCGAGATCCTGCCCTTCATGGACGACGACCTGGCCGCCAAGGCCCGCGCCGCCATGAAGGACGTGACCTTCGAGCTGGGCTGCCGCGTCGAGTCCCTCGATGGAGGCACCGTCCACTACTCCAAGGGCGAGGAAAAGAAGAGCGTCGAGGCCGACGTGGTCCTCATGGCGGTTGGCCGCCGTCCCGCAACGGTGGGCTGGGGAGCCGAAGAGGCCGGCCTCGAGATCAACCGCGGCGTCGTCGTCGACGACACGATGCGCACCAACCTGCCCAACGTGTGGGCCATCGGCGACGTCACCGGACGCTCCCTGCTGGCGCACGCCGCCTACCGCATGGCGGAGATCGCCTCGGCGAACATCCTCGATCCCACCGCGAAGAAGCGCGGCGAGGTCATGCGCTGGCACACCGTCCCGTGGGCCGTCTTCTCGATCCCCGAGGCCGCCGGCGTCGGTCTGACCGAGTCCGCGGCTAAGCGCGAAGGCCGCGAGGTCCTCGTCGCCAAGGTTCCCGCCCTCATGTCCGGCCGCTTCATCGCGGAGAACGGCTTCAAGGCCCCCGGCGAGGCAAAGATCCTCGTCGACCCCAAGACCCACCAGGTGCTGGGCATCCACGTGCTGGGTGCGTACGCCGCCGAGATGATCTGGGGCGCGCAGGCCGTCCTCGAGATGGAACTCACCGTCGAGGACCTGCGTCAGGTCGTCTTCCCGCACCCCACGGTCTCCGAGGTCATCCGCGAAGCCGCGTGGGCCGTCAAGCTCTAACGAACATCCCCTACGTCAAGGAAGAGTAGAAAAATGACTCAGTCTCTCATCATCGACCCCAACGAGGTGCGTCGCCCCGGATACGTGAAGTTCCCCGAGGTGCCCGTCAACCAGTACACCTTCGACCGTGACACCGAGATCGCCCGCTACGGCGAAAAGGGCATGGTCCAGATGCTCCACGACATGATCGTCGTGCGCACCTTCGAGTCGATGCTCGACTCCATCAAGAAGACCGGCGCCTGGCAGGGCGTCGAGTACAACCACCGCGGCCCCGCCCACCTGGGCATCGGCCAGGAGAGCGCCTACGTCGGCCAGAGCTTCGTGCTCAAGCCGGAGGACTTCATCTTCGGTTCCCACCGCTCCCACGGTGAGATCCTCGCCAAGTGCTACTCGGCCATGCACCAGATGGACGAGGCTCAGCTTGAGTCCATCATGAAGGGCTTCCTCGGTGGCGAGACCCTGTCCTACGCCGAGAAGATCGACTACAAGGACACGAAGGACCTCACCGAGAACTTCATCCTCTTCGGTGCCCTCGCCGAGATCTTCGCCCGCAAGTCCGGCTTCAACCGTGGCCTGGGCGGCTCGATGCACACCTTCTTCCTGCCCTTTGGCTCCTACCCGAACAACGCGATCGTCGGTGGATCCGCGCCGATCGCGAACGGTGCGGCCCTCTTCAAGCGCATCAACCGCAAGCCCGGCATCGTCGTCTCCAACGTTGGCGACGCCGCCCTGGCCTGTGGCCCCGTGTGGGAGGCCCTGAACTTCGCGTCGATGGATCAGTTCCGCTCCCTGTGGCGCGAGGAGGACGGTGGCAACCCGCCGATCCTGTTCAACTTCTTCAACAACTTCTACGGCATGGGTGGCCAGACTTTCGGCGAGACCATGGGATATGAGATCCTCGCCCGCGTGGGCGCGGCCCTCAACCCCGAGGCCATGCACGCCGAGCGCGTCGACGGCCTCAACCCGCTGGCCGTCGCGGATGCGACCACCCGCAAGAAGAAGATCCTCGAGGAGGGCCGCGGCCCCGTCCTCATGGACACCATCACCTACCGCTTCTCCGGCCACTCGCCGTCGGACGCCTCCTCGTACCGCACGAAGGAAGAGGTCGAGCTGTGGGAGCAGGTCGACTGCATCAAGGAATACTCGAACCTGCTCATCTCCAACGGCCTGACCACGCAGGACGAGATCGATGGCTACACGGCCTCCCTGACCGACAAGCTCGTGCACGTCCTCAAGCTGGCGATCGACGACGAGGCCACCCCGCGCGTCGCCGACGGCTACATCGACACCGTCATGTTCTCCAACGAGAAGGTTGAGGCGTTCGACGATGCCACCCCCGAGATCGACCTCGAGGACAACCCGCGCATCAAGGCTCTGGCTAAGAAGGTGCGTAGCTCCGTCGACGAGAACGGTAAGCCCGTCTCCAAGATGCGCATGTACCAGTTCCGTGACGGTCTGTTCGAGGCGATGCTGCACCGCTTCAAGACCGACCCGACGATGGCCGCATGGGGCGAGGAAAACCGCGACTGGGGCGGCGCCTTCGCCGTCTACCGCGGCCTGACCGAGGCCCTGCCCTACCGTCGCCTGTTCAACTCGCCCATCGCCGAGGCCTCGATCGTGGGCGCCGGCGTCGGCTACGCGATGGCCGGTGGCCGCGCGGTCGTTGAGCTCATGTACTGCGACTTCCTGGGCCGCGCCGGTGACGAGGTCTTCAACCAGATGGCCAAGTGGCAGTCGATGAGCGCCGGCCTGCTCAAGATGCCCCTCGTCCTGCGCGTGTCCGTGGGATCGAAGTACGGCGCCCAGCATTCCCAGGACTGGAGCGCGCTCGTCGCTCACATCCCGGGCCTGAAGGTCTACTTCCCGACGACCCCGACCGACGCGAAGGGCATGCTCAACCTGGCACTGTCTGGCACCGACCCGGTCGTGTTCCTGGAGAGCCAGAAGCTCTACGACAAGGGCGAGGACTTCGAGCCCGGCGGCGTGCCCGAGGGCTACTACGAGACCGAAGAGGGCGAGCCGGCGATCCGCCGCGAGGGCACCGACATCACGATCGCTGCCTACGGCGCGACCGTGTACAAGGCCCTCGAGGCCGCGGACGTCCTGGCTGAGAAGTACGGCCTGAGCGCCGAGGTCATCGACCTGCGCTTCGTCGCCCCGCTCAACTACGACAAGCTCATTGCCTCCGTGAAGAAGACCGGTCGCCTGGTCCTCACCTCGGACGCCGTCGAGCGCGGTTCCTTCCTCAACACGGTTGCCGCGAACGTGCAGACCCTGGCCTTCGACGCGCTCGACGCGCCGATCGCCGTCGTCGGCTCGCGCAACGGCATCACGCCCGGCCCCGAGCTGGAGTCGTACTTCTTCCCGCAGGTCTCCTGGATCCTCGACGCGATTCACGAGCGCATCCTCCCGCTGCCCGGCCACGTGCCCACCACGAAGCACGCGACCGAGGCCGAGATCGCTCGCCTGAACCGCGAGGGCCTCTGAGGCGTTGGGGGCGGGTCGTTCCCCTTTCCGACCCGCCCCCGTCCCTGGCTCGCATTCCCTGACGCGAGCTAGCGAGGCCGGGGCCACACTCCTCCTCACCGAGCCCCGGCCTCGCCCACATTCTTGATTCATCACCGTTTTTCTCCACCCAACGAAGAGATGGCAGAACCCATGGACATCACCAACGATCCGGCCGCCACCCCGGCCCAGCGCATCGAGGCGCTGCGCGCGGTGGTCGCCGACGAGCACTTCCCCAGCTGGGTGCCCGAGTCGAACAACCACATCCACACGTGCTTCTCGTTCAGCCCCTACACGCCCACTCACGCCGCTCTGCTCGCGCGTCGTAACGGCCTGCGCGTCGTCGGCTCGGTCGATCACGATTCGATCGGCGCGGCCGCAGAGATGAGCGAGGCCACGTCCGTCCTGGGCATGGGTTCCGTCACCGGCTTTGAGATTCGCGCCCGCTTCGGCGAGGGAACGCCGCTCGCGCAGCGCAAGCTCAACAACCCCGACTCCGTGGGCGTGGCCTACATGACCGTCCAGGGCGTGCCCGCACCGGCCCGCGAGAAGGTCGCCGAGTGGCTCGCCCCCAAGCGCGCCGCCCGCCTTGAGCGCACCCTCGCCATGGCCGAGCGCGCCAATAAGATCCTCACCGACCTGGGCCTGGAGCCCTTCGATCCCCAGGCGGACATGGTCGGCATCTCCCAGTACGCCAATGGCGGCGGCATCACCGAGCGTCACCTGCTGGCCGCGATGGCCTCGGCCCTGATCCGTGGATTTGGCCGCGGCCCCGCCCTGGTCCAGGGCCTGGATTCGATGGGCGTCGAGGTCCCCGAGTCCCTCGCGCGCGTCCTGTCCGACGAGGACAACCCGCACCTCATGTACGACCTACTGGGCGTCCTGAAGGCCAACTACCTGGATCGCATCTACATCCAGCCCACCGACGAGCTGCCCAGTGCGGCCGAGGTCGTCGAGTTCGCCGATTCGGTCGGTGCGATCGCCACCTACGCCTACCTGGGCGACGTGTCCGCCTCGCCGACGGGCGACAAGAAGGCTGAGAAGTTCGAGGACGCGTTCCTCGACGAGCTCTTCGAGTACATGGAGTCCATCGGACTGCGCGCCGTGACCTACATGCCCCCGCGCAACACCCCCGAGCAGCTCGAGCGCATCCACGCGCTCGCGGCCGCTCACGGCATGCTCGAGATCTCGGGCGTGGATATCAACCAGCCCCGCCAGCGCTTCACCTGCGAGGAGCTGCGTCGCCCCGAGTTCGCGGACCTCAACGAGGCCACGTGGGCCCTCGTCGCGCACGAGGCCCTGTCTTCCGTGGATCCGTCCCTGCACCTGCTGGGCCGCACGGGTCGCCTGACCCCCGAGGCGCTCGCCGAGCGCATCACCGAGTACGCGCCCCTGGGCCGCGCGATTGCCGACGGTGAGGACGCCGCCGACGTCGCCGCCCGAGCCACTTCGATTAACTGACGAGCATCGTCAAGAAAGAGAGACATCATGAGTAACGCTCCCGAGGTACGTGGGCTTTTCCTCAAGGCCCTCGGCCGCCCGGTCATCGTGGCCCCCAGCTCGGCGGAGCCGACCGTCACTTTCGACGGCCCGCTCACCGAGGTGTGCCCCTGCTCCCTGAAGGAGACGGAGCTTCCCGTCGTCGTGCGCGCCGGCGAGGAGACCTTCGAGGTTCGCGCCACCACTACCGGCGAGCGCACCATCAACGGCCGCGTCGCCCTCGTGACGGGTGGCGCCCAGGGGTTTGGCGCGGAGATCGCGCGCGGTCTGGTCGACGCCGGCTGCTTTGTGTTCATCGCCGACCTGAACGGTGAGGGTGCCGCCGCGAAGGCGGCCGAGCTCGGCGGCGAGGGCGTCGCACACCCGATCACGGTCAACGTCGCAGACGAGGAGTCCGTCGCGGCGATGGCCTCCGAGATCGAGCGCGTCACCGGCGGCCTCGACCTGGTCGTCTCCAACGCGGGTATTGTGCGTGCCGGCTCCGTCCTCGAGCAGGACGCCTCCGCGTTCCGCCTGTCCACGGACATCAACTACGTGGCATTCTTCCTCGTCACCAAGCACCTGGGCCAGCTCCTGGCCCGCCAGCACTCGACCGCCCCCGAGTGGCTGACCGACATCATTCAGATCAACTCCAAGTCCGGCCTCGTCGGCTCGAACAAGAACGCCGCCTACGCGGGCTCCAAGTTCGGCGGCATCGGCCTGGTGCAGTCCTTCGCCCTCGAGATGGTTGCTCACGGTGTGAAGGTCAACGCGATCTGCCCCGGCAACTTCTACGACGGCCCGCTCTGGTCCGACCCGGATCGCGGCCTTTTCGTCCAGTACCTGAACTCCGGCAAGGTGCCCGGCGCGAAGACGGTCGCTGACGTCAAGGAGTTCTACGAGGCGAAGGTCCCCATGCGCCGCGGCGCTCAGGGCATCGACGTTCTGCGCGCGATCTTCTACATCGTTGAGCAGGAATACGAGACCGGCCAGGCCGTGCCCGTCACGGGCGGCCAGGTGATGCTTTCCTGACTTCTCACGAGGCCGGGGACACATGCGGGTTTCTCCGGAGTTCCCCGGCCTCGTCTTTTCTTCCCACGTTCAGTTGTTTTTCCAGTGAAAGAGTCAGTCATGACCCAGATTCCCGCTACCCAGTACGCGATTCAGATCGTCGGCAAGGAAGAGTTCGTCGTTAACCCGGCGAAGCCCGTTGATCCCGTTGGCCCGACGCAGATCATGCTCGAGGTCGAAGCCTGCGGCATTTGCTTCTCTGATACGAAGCTGCTCCACCAGTTCGATGGCCACCCGCGCAAGTCGGACGTGGTGGCGGGTATCGACCTGGACGCCCTCAAGGACATTCCGTCCTACCACCCGAACCAGGAGGCCGTGACGCCCGGTCACGAGCCCGTCGTCCGCGTCGTGAAGGTCGGCGAGAAGGTCACGCACTTCAAGGTCGGTGATCGTCTGCTGGTCCAGGCCGACTGGAAGCACCTGCGCACCGCGAAGTCGAACGGTGCTTTCGGCTACAACTTCGACGGTGCCCTCGAGGAGTTCGTCGTTGTCGACGAGCGCTGCGTCGTGTCCCCGGATGGGGAAGAGTTCCTGATCCACGTGTCGGAGGGCCCGTCGGCCGCGGCCGTCGGCCTCATCGAGCCCTGGGCGACCGTCGAGGGTTCCTACGCCTGGGCCGAGCGCAACCACGTCGCAGACGGTGGCCGCCTGCTGGTCGTCGGCGAGGGCGATATCGACGCTCTGACCGCCGAGCACAAGCCCGCCGAGGTCGTGCGCGTTGCCGCCGATGCCATCGAGGGCGTGGAGGGCGAATTCGACGATGTCGTGTTCTTCGGCTCGGACGCCGACGCGATCGAGAAGGCCGCGCTCCTGATCGGCACCCGCGGCACCATGTGCGTCGTCCTGGGCGGTGGCACAATCGAGCGCAAGGTGTCCCTGGATATCGGCCGCGTCCACTACGACTTCATCCGCTTCTGCGGTACGACCGGCTCGGATCCGCGCGAAGGCTACGCCTGGATCCCCGCCAACGGTGATCTGCGCGAGAACGACAAGTGCGTGTTCGTCGGCGCCGCCGGCCCGATGGGTGTCATGCACACGATGCGCGCCGTCACCTCCGGTGTTCCCGGCATCAGCGTCGTGGGCACCGACCTGTCGGACGAGCGTCTGGCCAACCTGACGAAGGTCGTGGGCCCGACCGCCGAAAAGAACGGCGTCCCGCTGGACATCATCAACACCGCCTCGACGCCCCTGGAGTACGGCTACACCTACGCGACGTGCCTCGTGCCCGTCCCGGCGCTGGTCTCCCAGGCCGTCGATCTGCTGGCGCAGGGCGGCATCCTGAACGCGTTCGCGGGCATCCCGGCCGGTACGTTCGGCGACTTCGACCTGCAGGGCATCATCGAGCGCCAGATCTTCATGCTGGGCACCTCCGGCTCGGACGTGTCCGACATGCGCACGGTGCTGCGCAAGATTGAGGCCGGCATCATCGACACCACGATCTCCCTGTGGGCGATCACCGGCATGGCGGGCTTCGGCGACGCCATCAACGCGGTGATGAACCGTACCTCGGGCGGCAAGATCATGGTCTTCCCGATGATGCACGACCTGGGCCTGACCCCCGTGTCCGAGCTCGCCGAGAAGCTGCCGACGGTCGCCGCGAAGCTCGACGCCGCCGGCCTGTGGACCAAGGAGGCCGAGGAGGCGCTGCTCGCCACTCGGTGAGCGGCTGCGCTGAGACCTTCGCCCCGGCCTCGTCTGTCACTCGGACGAGGCCGGGGCTTCCTCGTGCCGTGATAGCCGCGTACGATGGTGGGGTACCTGTCGGCGCAACGAGGGGGTTGCCGTGAAGACCAACGGTGGGACAAACGAGGGCTACGTGGCGTTGCAGGCGTGGCTGGTCGGCCAGCTGAACCCGCGCGCGCCTCACGCGGCGGACCTCTTTGCGCAGGACAGGGAGTGCCTGTACGACGCGTTCCTCTCCGTGCTCGTCGGCACGGGGCTGGGATTCTCCGCCTACGACGATAATTGCACCCATCATGGGCTCTACGCCTTCGACTTTTTCGTGGGTGACATCAAGGTGCCGCCGCGAGACAAGGGCGTTGATGTGCAGAGGGCGCCCGGCATGGCGGGGGAGTCTGCAACGGACGCCGCCGGCCGCGCGATGTGCCACGCCCTCGTCGACACGTGGCTCGGGGAAACGGATGGCCGCATCCCATACGTGGCCTCCGTGATCGCCTCTGTCGCCACCCTCGAGCTCGTCGCCGATGTGAGCGTCGACGAGTGCGTCTTCGAGTGTGACCTGCCGCCGGAGTATGCGCGCTTCACTGCGAACTACCCGTGGGAGGACGGGAGCCTGCCGATCGGCTCGCTCGATTCGTCTCTGGTGATCCCCGGTCCACTCATCTACGTGGAGGCGGGCGTGCGATATGAGGGACAGGTTCTGTCCTGCTTGGGCGTCGACGAGGTCGTGGCCTCGTGGGTGCAGATGGGGCTCTCTGTGGAGTCCTCCACGGCCTCCGGCACCGGAGTGACTGCCGTTCTGCGCGCCCCGCACGGGGGCCCTGAGATGCTCGGGTGGGCTGCCGACGCAGTGGCTCGCGCCCTGTCCGCGTGCGGGTACACCGGGGTAGTGCAGATCCGAGCGCGCTTTGAGCACACGTCGGTGTAGCGCGCGCACGCGGGCCGAGAACCCGCGTGCGGCTGGGGCACGCGCCCTGGCCGAGAACGCGATAACCGCGCCGATGCGCATAGCGAAGCCCCGGCCTCGTTCTCACGTGGAGGAACGACGCCGGGGCAGTTTGCTAGGGGAGGGGACCCTTACGCGTTGGTCTTCTCGGAGGCGACGGGGGCGTCGTCCTTCCAGAAGTCCAGCTCGTCGGGGTTCAAGCCGATCGAGGACGCCTTGAAATGGGGCTCGAGACCGGCCTTGCGCTGGGCGACGTAGTCGTTCGCGCAGCGGATGGCCTGGTTGCCCAGGATGACGATGACGGGCAGGTTGATGAGCGCCATGAGGCCCATCAGGATGTCGCCCAGGTTCCACGCAACCTCGAACTTGAGGAGGGCGCCCGCAAAGACGAGCAGCGCTGCGACCGCGCGGAAGATCGAGAGCATCCAGTGCTTCATGTGCACGTTGCGCAGCAGGAAGCGGAAGTTGACCTCGGCGTAGTAGAAATTACCGACCAGCGTCGTGAACGCGAAGAGGAACAGAGCGATCGAGATGAAAACCTGCGCAGGACCCTGGCCGAGGACCGTCGCCATAGCATCCTTCACGAGGGGAGCGCCCGTCACGCCGTTATCCGAACCGACGCCCGAGGAGAGCACCACGAAAGCGGTGAGCGTGCAGATCACCATCGTGTCGATGAAGACGGAGAGCATCTGGACGAGGCCCTGCTTGGCGGGGTGCGACACGGAGGCGGAGGCAGCGGCGTTCGGAGCGGAACCGACGCCGGCCTCGTTCGAGTAGAGGCCACGCTTAATGCCGAGCATCATGGCCGAGCCGGTGAAACCGCCGAAGATAGCCGGGAAATCGAAAGCGCTGCGGAAGATAGCGGCGAACATCGCGGGGATGTTTTGGTAGTTGAGCACGATGACGACGAAGCCGACACCCAGGTAGATGATCGCCATGACGGGCACGAGGAGGCCCGTGACGTCGGTGAGGCGACGGGTGCCGCCGAAGATCGAGCCGGCCATGAGCACCGCGAGCACGGCGCCGACGATCCACGGCGTCCACTCGTTCGCCCAGCTGTACTGGGTGAACGCGTCAGCGACGTTGAAGGAAGCCAGGAGGTTGAAGCCACCCATGTAGGTCAGGATGAGAACGGAGGCGAAAAGCGTGGCCAACCAGTTCTGCTTGAGAGCCATCTGGATGTAGTAGGCGGGACCACCGTAGGAGTGGTGGGGACCCTGCTTCTTGTAGATCTGCGCGAGCGTCGACTCGATGAAGGCAGAGGCGCCGCCGAGGGTCGCGATGACCCACATCCAGAAGACAGCGCCCGCGCCGCCCAGTGTCACGGCGGTCGCAACACCGGCGATGTTGCCGACGCCCACGCGCGAGGCCGTGGAGACCATCAGGGCACGGAACGAGGAGACCTCGCCTTCCTCGTGCGGCGGCTCGGTGACGACGCGGATGGCTTCCTTGAAGAGGCGCAGCGGCAGGGCGCGCGTGCGAATGAAGAAGTACAGGCCGACGCCGATCAGGAGCGCGACGAGCACGTACGTATACATGAAGCCCGAGATCGTATCCAGGGTGCCGGCCAGATCGAAGGCCGGGTGCAGGGTTCCATTCATCGTTGTTCCTAGCGTTGATGGATGTTCGTGGATGCGGCGAGGCCGCGGTATGAGCACGAGTATAGCGCCATGGTCAACAAAAGGTAAAGAGTTGACTAAAAAATGTGATGGCGTCAGCCGTCTGTGCAGGCTGGGCCCTGATGACCTGGCGCTGGAGGCGGGTTACTGTGGAATGTTGGGAGCGCTGGCGCACATTTCGACTAAATCTTTGTGGTCTGGCGCATGAAATTGGGTGATTTTGGGGCAAAGTGCGCCGGTCTGAAGGCTTCAATCGCTGATATTCTGCGGAAAAGTGTCGAGAAGGGGTGCAATTGCGCTTGACTTGACGATGTCGGAAGAAGTGCGTATTGTTTTCCTTGTTGCGCCGAACGGCAGCGAACGAAGCGAGAAGCTCGGGTCGCGGAAACATGGCGCGGACCGCCTTTCAAAAACATGCGAGATATTCGTGTGCGCTTGAACGTGCAGGTGTTGTTTGTGAACTCGATAGTGTGTTTGTTTGTTTTTTATGCCTGTTTTTTG
>OGSE01000080.1_pt1 | contig 74445 bp, 63 predicted proteins | sample 1573791 | NCBI WGS metagenome assembly OGSE01 (sample SAMN03295813, study PRJEB24534) | human gut metagenome | isolation source: fecal sample 3 from infant 2 | host: Homo sapiens | place: USA: Pittsburgh, PA | collected 2014-07
GCTCCTCATCGCAGGAGGCCTAGACGCCTCCACCCACACTCAACTCTGAAGAGCCGGTAGTTGGCCTCGGAATGCCATGCGCCGTCAATCTTGGCATAGGTCTCGTCTGGCCCTGGCGCGAGGGTGAAGACAGCAAGCGGTCCCTCATTGTCGGCTACAAGGAAACAATGTCCGCGCGCGATGTCTTCCTCAGCATCAATCCAGCCCGGGTAGCCGTCGGGCCACTGTGTCGCATTCCCATTCGCCCGCATGAACGTCCGGGCATGCTCATACGCCCCCTCGATAAACTCAAGATCCTCAGGGGATGCGATTCGAATCTGCACGCCGCAATTGTATCAATGGTCTTGAGTTCGCACACTAGCCTTCCGGGATCGTTGTAAATGCAAGTAGTATGCAATGAGTAAAATTTGACCGCTTAAAACTACGAGTTATTCCCTAGGCTCAGGCTCCTTAATCCAGTCATAGGCAACTCGTGTCGAGCCGTCATTTGCTGTGAATGTGCCACAATCTTTGAAACCGAATACTTCGAGTGCATGACGCAACAGTATGTTGCTTGCGTTCACATCACTCCGCAAGTAGTCTGCGTGCTCTGAAGCGTAGTCGAGAATGGCTCGTGTTGTTCCGCGCCCATGGATAGGTGCTATATTGCTAATGACAAGGAAATGACTAGACGAACGCCAACTTAGCTTAGTATCTGCGTAATGGTGAACGGGAGTAGATGACAATGCGAAAGAGCCAAGAATTGAAATAGGATTGCTTGTGGGTTCAACTGATGTGACAATGTAGCAGGAGCCGTTCTTCAAGCTACTCGCATCGTCTTGCTCATCTGCAAGGTTATTGAACGCGTCCTTATATAGAGGTATTGCTTCGGAGACGTCTCTCATTGTAGCGGCATTTTGACGGAGCTGCTCGAGGTCATGATCTGATGCTTGTCGAATATGAGTTGGCTGCATTTGAGAAGGTAAAGTGCAGGCTGATGCGGATAAAATGGCGGCTCGATAAGTACCGGTATCCCATGGTTCGATATAACGGTCTTTAGGTCCCTTGGCGTCTACATCTTCAAAATGAAAATAATTCGCACCTTGATTCTGTTGTGTGCATTGTAGTTGGTGGATCTTTTCGGGAGTTTCAGCAAGTCTGGTTTGTGTTATCTCAAAATCCTCTGATTTGACAATATAGTTGTTGTCGAAGTTAATTGGAATGTAGGGAAGTCTGATAGTTGGGGGCATTTTGAAAGAGATTGTTATAGGTGGTTCATTCTGCTGCGCGCTAAAGACGTTTCGCTGGATGCTGAAGTTTGGTGTGTCTTGAGGGGGGTTGCAATCGTGAGCATGTGGATATCTGGCGTCATGCGTTGTTTGATGATTGCTGTTAAAAATGAATTTAAGGCCGTTTCTAATCCAGCATTCCTCAAGGGTGAACCCTATTTCTGTGTGTGTGAGGTCGAGTTTGACTGAATCAAGTTGGCACTTATAAAATATGTATTCGCTAAATCTATTTTGTTCTCTGTGCTCAATGTCTGTTATGGTGATACTTGATTCTGAGTAGGTAGTGGGGCAGTTGCATTGTGTAGCAACTTGATAATTAGAGCCATTCGCAATGTTATGGGCGTGGCAATCGCATTCGCTTTCACAAGGGCAGCTTCTGTTGAGAAAAATGCACTCCCTGAACTCTGTTGTGGGGTATGGGGCATCTTTCTTCCACTCGGTGGTTGGTCTGATCGTCAATATTGGTTTTCGTGTTATAAATGTTGTGTTTTGGAATAAGCCTCCGCTGATATTTCGCGGTATTTCGTCAACCTGGATGGTGACGGGCTTATCGTGTTGTCCGATTTCTACTCCATCTTCAAAGTTTGTGTTGGCCCACATGATGTGCCCCATCTTAGAGTCGTAAATTCGCAGTTTGTGTTCGAGATTTGAATTGCTTAGATCGATCGTTGCGCGAGTCGTTATGTTCTGTATTCTAATGGGAGTTAGGAAATGTGTGTCAGTGAGGCGGATGTGAACTTTGGACCAATCTGCGCTTTCGGAATGGTTTGTGCTGTCACAGTTAATTCGGGTGAGAATGGCATCGAGAATGACACGCTGAATTTCGGCATGCTCTTGTTCTGAACCTTCGGCGGTGAGGTTTAGGCCCTCGTGGCAAATTTGGAGGCAAAGGGTGTTGATGATGTGTTGGTGAAGTTGTCGGATCTCAGTGTCACTTAGCAATTTGCTGTGTTGTGTAGAGTCAGCCAATTCTGCAAGTAGAGTTACTGCTGCAAGTCTTATTCTTGGGTTGTTGGAATCCAGGGTTCTGAGGATTTGCTCGCGGCGCTTCCAATAGTCATCTCGTTCTACTGTGGCCTGTGCTTGCTTCTCGTTGACCGCGTTATCGTGGCTCCTCTGCTGCCAGGCCGAGAACGCTAGACCCGCTCCGACAATCGTTACACATAGTTTCATCGCTTCTGATGATGGCCAATGAGGTTGACCTCCCCAGAAGACTGCGAGCAAGAGGGGCCAGCGCAGTAGCCCTTCAGCAATAGCTAGTGGGGTCCACCAATGCATTAGACAGGCGGGCATGGGGGTTAGTCGTGCAGGTTCTTCCTCTTCCTGTTTGCAGCGCTTCCAGAACTTCTGTCTCCCGAAGAAAGTTCCTCGTGTCGAGGTGTCGTCCTTGGGCTCGTTTGCGCTCTTGTGCTCATTGGCGGCGGGGACCATGGTGGCTCCTTTGCTCTGGTTCACTGCTTCGCATCGTAGCAGGCTGTCCAAGGGGAACGGTCGTACGCAGGCGGTCAAACTAGCTTTGGTGTCAAGCGAATATTCGCTCGGGTCCCGTGGCCGGCATTTCCACTGCGTGGAGTGTGACAGATGGGCCTGATAGGTGGTGCCGTAGGCCCGTTAACTGGAGAGTTAACCCGCTTGGTGGCAGTGCTGGCGGCGCACCCAGGCCGCCACCTAAGGGGTTAACGTGCGCATTGAGGGGTTAAGGGCGCCACCTAGTGGGTCGACGTGCCAGCCTTTGCGTCGGTCGGAGCAGTTTGGGTCTGGCTCGGGCGTGCGCCAGCGGATATACGGGGAATGGGCGGGCTAGGTAGGCGTGAAACGCGCGTGAAACTTGGCCGTCAGCCCTGGCGGCTCGTGAAACGCGCGTGAAACCTGGCCGCCAGCCCTCACGACCCGTGAAACGCGCGTGAAACTGTCACATAGCTCCGTTCCACGCCAATCCTGCGCAACCCCGTGGCATCTCCCGCAAAGCGCGCCCCGGCCTCGTTGGAGGGTATGAACCTGGCTAGACTGGCCCCTATGACTGAAAACGCGCAGCTTGTTGTGACCCTGTCCTGCCCGGACCGCCCCGGCATCGTGCACGCCGTCACGGGCGTGATCGGCGAGTCCGGCGGCAACGTCATCCAGTCCCAGCAGTTCGGCGACCCCGACACGGGCACCTTCTTTATGCGCGTCGAGGTCGACTCGCCGCAGGGTCGCGCCCCGATCGACGAGGGCCTGACCCGCGTCGCCGAAGAATTCAGCGCCACCTACCGCGTCGATGACCTGGGCCGCAAGCTGCGCACCATCATCATGGTCTCCCGCGAGGGGCACTGCCTCACCGACCTCCTGTACCGCCAGCAAACCCAGGGCCTGCCCATCGACGTGATTGCGGTCGTCGGCAACCATCCGGACCTGGCGCCCGTCGCGCAGTTCTACGGCGTCCCCTTCCTGAATATTCCCGTCACGAAGGATACGAAGGCCCAGGCGGAGCGCCAGCTCCTCGACCTCATCGCCTCCGAAAACGTGGAGCTCGTTGTCCTGGCCCGCTACATGCAGATCCTCTCCGACGAGGTGTGCCGCGCCATGCAGGGCCGCGTCATCAACATCCACCACTCGTTCCTGCCCTCCTTTAAGGGCGCGCGCCCCTACGCGCAGGCTCACGATCGCGGCGTCAAGCTGATCGGCGCGACCGCGCACTACGTGACCGCCGACCTGGACGAGGGGCCGATCATCGAGCAGGACGTCACTCGCGTGTCCCACGCCGACTCGACGCCCGACATGGTGGCGCTCGGCCAGGACGTGGAGCGTCGCGTCCTCGCGCAGGCTGTCCGCTTCCACGCGGAGCGCCGCGTCCTCATGAACGGCAACCGAACGGTCGTCTTCTCCCGCTGACGGCCTCGCAAGAACGTCCCGACGAGGCCGGGGCTCGGCAGGTGCACGGGCTGAGCCTGACCACCCGCCTGTCGCCTGGATCGCGTGACACCCCGCTCGCGTGTCGCGCCTGTAACAAGACAACGTGCGGCCATCTGGTCATATTTGTGCGACAAATCGGGTTCGGATGGCCTGTCTTGTCACTTGGTGGGGAACGCTCAGACGTGATCTTTCGGTCATTTAGTGGGTAAGTGTCGCATTGACCGCCTGATAAATGGCACACTTATTACGTGGACGAAACGACTCAGCATCGCACCCCCATCACCGGCTACGTGCCCGGGGGTTTTGACATGTTCCATCAGGGACACCTCAACATCCTGCGCGCCGCGCGTGAGCGCTGCGATCGCCTTGTCGTCGGCGTGACCTCGGACGAGGCCCTCATCCGCATGAAGGGCCGCGCCCCCGTCATCCCGCTCAAGGAACGCTGCGACCTCGTGTCGTCGCTGCGTTTCGTGGACGCGGTTGTCGTTGACCTGGACCAGGATAAGCGCCTCGCCTGGCGCCTCCAGCCTTTCGACGTCCTCTTCAAGGGTGACGACTGGAAGGACACGCCGAAGGGCGCTCAGCTTGAGGCCGAAATGGCCGAGGTGGGCGCGCGCGTCGTCTACCTGCCGTACACGCCGTCGACGTCGTCGACGAAGCTGCGCCGCTTCATCGCGCCCGAGGACTTCTCTGACGAGGCCCCGGCGCAGGATGCGGACAAGGCGCCGGAAGGAGAGCAGCAGTGAGTCTGCCCGTCGTGCTTGAGCCGGGTTCCTCCTGGGGGACTCGATTTAGTGCGTACCGCTCAGCGCTCGCCGCCGCCCAGAAGCCGGGTGCGGGCGTTCCCGCGTACATGCGCTGGGTCAACCGCGGTGCGGCACGGGTCGTGGCCGCCGCGTGCGCAGCCTTCGGCTGGACCCCGAACTTCGTCAGCTTCATTTCCGTGTGCTTCTCGACGCTGGGCCTCATCGTCCTCGTCGCGCTTGAACCCGCGTGGTGGACGGGCCTCATCGTGGGCACGGCCCTCGCGGTCGGCTTCATGTTCGATTCTGCGGACGGCCAGGTCTCGCGCGTGACGGGTGCGTCATCGAAGACGGGGGAGTGGGTGGATCACGTCGCCGACGCGTTCCGTTCTCCGGCGATCCACTTCTGCACCGCCGCTGCGGTCATGGTCTACCGCCCCGAGTCGTGGTGGCTGGCCATCGTCGCGCTCGTTTACGGCTGGGTGACGTCGGGTCAGTTCATGAGCCAGATCCTCGCCGAGCAGTTCGTGCGCGCGGCGGGCCGCAAGCAGACGCGCGGCGGGAACCTGCGTTCCTTTGTGCTGCTGCCCACCGACCCGGGCGTGCTGTGCTGGTCCTTCGTACTGTGGGGTTTCGGCGTGCCTTTCATGGTGCTCTACACCTTCCTCGCGGTTATTGCGGTCGCGCACTCCTCGATCTCGTTGCGTCGCCGCTACCGCGACCTGCGCGCCCTGGACGCGGCCGCCAAGCAAGAGGCCAAGCAGGGAGCCAAGCGGGGGGAGTCCCGTGCCTGAGCTGTCCGTCCTGCTACCCGCGCGCAACGCTGCGGGTACGATCACGCGCGCCGTGGCCTCGACGCTGGCGGCGATGCCGCGTGACGCGGAGCTGGTCGTCGGCAACGACTCGTCGTCGGATTCGACGGTCGGCGAGGCCATCCGCGGCGCGTCGCGCGGGGGAGTGGTCGATCCGCGCCTGCGCATTGAGGACATCACGCCGGGCGAGGGAGGCGTGTCCCGCGTTCTCACTCAGCTCATGGAGCGCACCGACTCGCGCCTCGTGGGCCGCATGGACGCCGACGACGTGTCCCTCAAGGGGCGCTTCAAGCGCACCATGCGCGCCATCGAGCGCGGCGACGACATGGTCTTCACGCAGATGATCGAGCTGCGCGGCTCCCGCCCGGTTCCGCGCATGCCCTACGAGATCACGCCCGAGGACATGGGCTGGCACCTGCTGCTCACCAACCCCGTGTGCCATCCGACCATGCTGGCCACTCGCGAGATCATGGACCGCGTGGGCGGCTACCGCTCGGTCCCCGCCGAGGACTACGACCTGTGGATGCGCGTGGCGTCTGCGGGCGGTCGCATCCGCCGCATCGCGCCCTGGGGTCTGCTCTACCGCATCCACCCGGGCCAGGTTACCGGGAACGCGTCGTGGCGCTCGGATTCGTGGAAGAATCCCGAGCAGGCCCAGGCTTTCGCCGACCTGTCGCGGTCCCTGACGGGCCAGGAGCTGCCGCGCCTGGTCTCGCTCGTTTCGCTTCCTCGCGAGAAGGCCGAGCGTGAGCTCGACCGATTCGTGCAGGTCTACACTCAGGGGGTCGCGTCTCGACCCGCATCGTCTCGCCGCGCTCTCGAGCGCCGGCTCAATGCGCGCGCCGCGTGGGTGCGCTCTCACCTCCAAGGAGAACAGTCATGATCCTGACCCCTCCGCCTTCGGGCGGCCAGCAGATCCTTCGTCACGCGCTGGCTCGTCGCTGGGCCTCGATCGTTGCGGGGACCGTGGTCGGCCTGGTCGTGGGTGTCGTCGCAGCTTTTGCCGTGCCCGTGTCGCACTCGGCGACCGTGTCGATGACCGTGACGTCTCCGTCCCCGACGCCGGCCCCCGTCGTGCGCGCCTCCCTGTCGAACACGACGGACATGGTGACCGAGCAGGGGATCGCGAAGTCCGCTGCCGTCCTCGACGCCGCGGCGGAGCAGCTCGGTGGCGGCCTGACCGCTGCCGACCTGCGTTCCAACGTGGAGGTCTCGGGCGACACGAACGGCACGATCGTCAAGATCGAGTACGTGGCCCCCACGCGTGAGCAGGCCGTCGCGGCCGCCGACGCGATTTCTGCCGCCTATCTCAAGGAGCGCACCGCCCTCGTCGAGCAGCGCGCCGACGAGATGGCCGAGGGCGTGAACGAGCAGATCAAGGCCCTGGAGACCGAGCTTGCAGGCCTGACACCCACGGCCGACGAGGACGGCAACGCGAAGGACAACCCGCGCGCCGCCGAGATCACGACCGAGCTGACGAAGCTCGCGAAGGAAGCCGAACAGCTCGCTCCCTACCACGCCACCGCCGGTCGCGTGATTACCTCCGCCGAGGCCTCGACCGACGAGGTGTCGCCCTCCAAGGGCCGCCTGATCCTCATCACGACCGTCGTCGGCCTCTTCGCTGGGCTGGTCCTGGTTCTCATCCGCGAGACCCGCTCGCGTTCCCTGGCCTCGCCCACGCAGCTCGCCGACCTGACGGCCCTGCCCGTGTGGAGCGCCGAGGAGGGCACGCCCGAGCCGTGGCTCGCCCCCACCCGCATGCTTGCAATGGCGATCGACCGCGACCACTGGGTCGACCTGATCGTCGACGCCTCCGACCCGCAGGCGCGCGACCTGCACCGCGTCCTGTCCGCCTCGCTGGCTGAGACCCGCGTGCCCGCGCCGCGCCTCATCGACATTAAGCAGCCGCTGGCCTCCCTGCTGGACGAGGTCCGCCCCTCCCGCCACGTCCTCGTCGCCGTGCGCAAGGGCCACGACCTCAAGGATCTGCACGCCCTCCTCGACGAGCTGGCCATCATCAACCGCGAGGTGAACGGCATGATCTACCTGGGTGACCAGGTGATCGCGTCCACCGGCTCCGCTCCCGCTGCTTCCGCTCGCCCGGCCGAGGTCATCGTCCCCATGGACGAGGCCGTAACTGAGACCGTCAACCGAGCTCCGGCTCAGGAAACGGCTGACGTCGAGAAGGCATCCGCCGAGTCCACTCCGACAAAGGAAACGGAAGATACCGCGGAGTCCAAGAAGTCGGGCAGCAAGGGTGCGACTTCCTCGAAGAAGGGCACAAAGTGAGCGCCGAGGAGACCACCGTGGCCGACGCGAAGGCGGCCTCCATCTGGCACGTTGACCGCACCGCGCGCGTCTCCCAGCTGATTTCGGGCGACCCGTCGGATCCGCGAGCGCTCGTGCTCGTGCGCGATAACGGCCGTAACTCCGCGTTCGTCGAGATTGGCGGCACGGACCATCCGGAGAACGATCCGCGTGTGCTTGAGGCCGAGCCGGCCCCTGCGCGCGGCTGGGAAGAGGGCGCTGGCGCAGACGTGGACGCGACTGTCGTCATGTGCACGGTCGGCTCCTGCGACATGCTCGAGGACGCGGTGCGCGCCATCCTCGCGCAGGATCATCAGCGTTTCACGCTGGTTGTTGTCGATAATGCGCCGGAGACGGGCCTGACCCGCGAGAAGCTCGCGGGCATCGAGGACACGCGCCTGACCATCGTGTCGGCGTCGCGTCCGGGCCTGTCGCGCGCCCGCAACCGCGGCGTGCTCGCGGCTCGCGGCGAGGTCATCGTCTTCACGGACGACGACGCGATCGTCGACCCGCATTGGCTGACCGCCATGATCGACCCGTTCACGGCCTCGCCGTACGTGGCCGCGACGACGGGTATCGCCCTGCCCTTGGAGCAGCGTTACGCGCCCCAGCGGTGGTTTGAGTCGCGCGGCGGCTTCCCCAAGGACATGTCCCCGCGCGTGTGGTGCGTCGGCGATATTCCCGAGGGCCTGGAAGCCCTGGGCGAGAAGGGTGACGGCGGCCCGCTGTTCCCGATTACGACCGCCCGCGTGGGCGCGGGCGTGTGCATGGCCATGCGCCGCGACGTCCTCATGGAGGTTGGCCCCTTCGACCCGGCTCTGGGGGCTGGCACCTCGACGCGCGGCGGCGAGGACCTCGACATGTTCGCGCGCATCCTGGCCACGGGCGACGTCATCGTCCACACGCCCGACGCGCTCGTGCACCATCGTCACCGCGTCGACGAGGCCGGCCTGGATAAGCAGATCCGTGGCAACGGCTCCGGTATGGCTGCCCTCCTGACGAAGGCAATCATCGCGAAGCCCTCCGTGCTCGGTACCCTGGCCACCCGCGTGCCCGGCATCCTCAACCGCGTCAAGCCCGGAGGCGCCCGCGTCGCCGGTACCGACGAGGACGTGCCCGGCTCGCTCACCACCTCCGAGATCAAGGGCTTCCTCGAGGGACCCTTCCTGTACCTGTCCTCGCGCAACCGCAACAAGCTTGGCGCCCCGCGCCAAGCCCAGCAGGCAAGCGCGCAGGGCAGCGCGACCCCGTCGAGCAGCGCTGAGGAGGCCCAGGCCTCGTCCGCGACCGAGACGACCGGCGAAGGGAACGGACACGCGTGAGCCCGCGTCGAGGACTCTGGGCCAAACCCGCCCCCGCCCGCATCGGGCCGCTGAGAGAGGACGCGCAGGACCTACCTGCGTGGCCCTTCGTCGTGGCCTATTCGGCGTACTTCCTGTGGTGGGTGCTCGGCTCCGGTGACCTGATGTGGCCGCTGTTCGCGACCGTCATGCTCGTGTTCATGATCGGTCGTCACGGCCTGCGCTTCCCGCCCGGAACCATCCTGTGGGTGTTTTTCCTGGCGTGGGTGCTGGCCTCGATGACGATGCTGGATACGGGAGGGCGCGTCATCGGCGCGTTCTACCGTTTCTTGCTGGAGCTGTCGCCCGGCGTCTTCGCGGTCTACGCGTTCAACGCGCGCAAGTCCCTGAGCGTGCGCACGATCGTGGGCACGATGTGGGGCTTCCTGGCCTCGACCACCATCGGCGGATTCATCGCCATGGCGGCTCCGACGCTGCGCTTCAAGACGCTCATGTACTACCTGGTGCCGCGCGCCCTGCACTCCAACGACTTCGTCAAGGAGTTTACGAAGCGCGCGACCACCCAGTGGAACCCGTCGTCGTGGATCCTGTCCGACCCGCGCCCGTCGGCACCCTTCATCTATTCGAACACGTATGGCAACGTCTATTCGCTGATCTTCCCGCTCGCGCTGATCTTCGCGTACGTGCTGTGGCGCGAGCGCTCCAAGTGGCGTTTCGTCGTAGCCGCCGTGTGTGCCCTGTCGGTCATCCCGGCGGCGGCGACGCTCAACCGCGGCATGTACATCGGTCTTATTGTCATCGTCGTGTGGGTGGGTTTCCAGCGCCTGCGCGCGGGTGCCTGGCGGACCGTCCTGGGTATTATCGCGGCGATCGCCGTGGGCGTGTGCGCGTGGCTGGCGACCCCGGCCTCGCAGTCGCTCCTCGAGCGCGTCGCGGCCTCCTCCTCGACGGAGGATCGCGCCTCCAACTACCTGGAGACCCTGTACGAGCTCCAGCAATCCCCGCTCCTCGGCTTCGGTGCCCCGCGCCCCTCGGCCTCGCCGTGGCTGCCCTCCCTGGGCACGCAGGGCCAGTTCTGGACGGTTATCTTCTCCTACGGCCTGGTCGGCCTGGCCCTGTTCCTCGCGTTCTTCCTGCGCATGTTCCCGCGCATCTGGCGCGCCACGGACGTGTACGGCTCAATCCTGGGCGGCATCATCCTGGCGACCCTGGTGGAGCAGTTCTACTACGGCATGAACACGGGTCTGATGATCTCCGTCGTGGCGGTCGCGCTCCTGTCGCGCCACCTGGAGGAGGAAAGCGACCCGATCAAGCGCGCCCAGGCCGAGCGTGAGGGCGTCGCGAGCACCGGCGGCGTCGCGGGAACCGTCCGCGCCGAGCGCGCCGTGCGCATGGGGCAATGGACAAGCCCCGCCGCGAACGACGGGGCTTTTGCCACTGCGATGCTTGAGCGACTCAACAAGTCGGGTCGTCGGGGAACGAGAAACCGGACAGCTTCCAGGTCTCACCGTCCTTCACAAACTGAAAATAGGTGAGGGCGCGGGTCATGGTCGTGTCGTCCGTCAGCGCAGTGCCCGCGTCGTTGAGGACGCGAACGTTAGAGGAGTCGACGCACGCCGAGACCGTAATGTTTCCCGCCCCGTCATCGCTGATGATGTGGACGTCCTCAAGGGTCGGCGTGCCCGTGGCGTGGGTGCCGTCCCTGGTCCACTCGAGGGCCTGCGCGTCGAACTCCTCCAGCGCGGAAGCGGTGAGCACGGAGGACAGGTCGGTGGCGCGCGCCTGCTCGGGGTCCGCGTACGCGTCCCACAGGGTGTTCATGACGAAGCTGGCCTGCCCGGCGGCCTCAGAATCCGTGGCCAGCGAGCCGGACGTGTTGGCCGGGCCTCCCGACTGCGGGGCGATGGTCTTGGGAACGGACTGCGGAATGTCTGACTGCGTATCGTCGAGGCTCTGCGTGCCGGACGCAGCGGATGCCGCCGCGTCGGTGTCGGACGAACCCGTCAGGCGCACAAAGCCGACGATGACGAGCGCGATGATCAGCGCGATGGCGGCTGCCAGCAGAATCTTCTTGCGAGCAGGGGAGAGCGAGTTGATGAAGTCCATGTCTATCCCATCGGTAGGTTATAGAGAAAGGCTACCGCGTGGTAGCGGGAAGGTTAATCATGAGTGAGGCAAATCAAGCCAGGCGTTCCCTCGCGCGCGGGGGCATTGTTGGCTTCGTCGGAGCGGCCGCCTCGGCGGTCCTAGGCTTCGCATTCACGATCATCCTCTCGCGCATGCTCGGTGCGCAGGGTGCGGGCATCGTCACCCAGGCGACAGGCGTCTTCGCGATCGTCATGGCTCTGGCCAAGGTGGGCCTCGACTCCACCGCCATCTACCTGATGCCTCGCCTCTCCCTGGACGCACCCGAGGAGATCCGCGCGACCCTGTCCTTCATGGCCTCCATGACGGTGGGCGTGTCCACCGTGTGCGTCCTCATTCTCGAGGCCGTGGCCCCCTTGATCTGGAACGCTGACGTCGCCGCATCCACCCGAGCGGTGCTCTGGTTCGTGCCGATCGGCGCCCTCACCCTGGTTGCCTCCGCCGCCCTGCGGGCGCTCGGCAACATGCGCGAGTACGTCCTCGTCCAAAACCTGCTCCTGCCCGGCCTGCGCCCCCTCCTCGTCGCGCTCGCTGCCGCGTTCACCGGGTCGCTGGCCTTCGTATCGATCGCGTGGGCGCTGCCCTTCGTCGTCGTCCTGGTGGCCTCGTGGTGGCTCCTGCTGCGCCACATGCCCTCGGCCGCGGACTCCGTGGGGCGCTGGCCCAGTGCGCGCCGCCGCCGACAGGTCATCTCCTTCGCCCTGCCTCGAACCCTCACCGCGGGCCTCGAGCAGGCGCTGCAATGGCTGGATGTCCTCCTCGTTGGCCTCCTCGCGGGGGACGCGGCCTCGGGCATCTACGGCGGCGCGATCCGCTTCATCCAGGCGGGCATGGTCGTCGACACAGCCCTGCGCGTCGTCGTCTCCCCGCAGTTCTCCAAGCTTCTGCACCAGGGTAAGACCAAGGAACTGCGCGACCTGTACAGCACGGCCTCGATCTGGCTCGTCCTGTTCGCCGCACCCATCTACGCGCTCATGGCGATCTACGCGCCCGCCCTGATGCGCATCCTCGGCGACGGCTTTGCCCCGGGCGCGAACGTCCTCGTCGTGCTGTGCATCGGCTCGATCGTTACTTTCATGGCGGGAAATATTCACTCGCTGCTCATCATGAGCGGCCGCTCGGGGTGGGCCGCGATCAACAAGATCGTGGTCCTCACCCTCAACGTTGTGGGTAACGTCATCTTTATTCCTCGCGGAGGAATGGTGGCTGCGGCCATCGTGTGGGCCGTGTGCATGGTGCTTGACGCTGCCATGGCAACCGTTCAGGTCTCGCGTTTCATCGGTGTGACACCCAAATTGTCGGAAGTGGTCAAGCCTATCCTCGTGGTCGGCGTGTCCGCGGTGATTCCGGGCGGGTGTATAGCGTGGTGGCTGGGGCGTGATTCCTTCGTTGCGACCGTTGTCGGCTCCGCTCTCTCAATCCTTGCTTTTGCTTGTGTTTGCTGGGCGTTCAGGGATCGTCTTCACCTCTCGGGACTTGGGTCCCTCGCGAGGAGTCGTCGGGGCTGAAAATGGGGTGCGTGATGCACCTGTGAAAGTCGGTCTTGACCAACCGGTTGATCTAATGTGGATTGTTGTGTAATTATTTATGCAACAAGTTCTCGTTATCTCCGAAAGGTCGTGTCATGGCTTCCGCACTTTCACGCCTTGCAATCCTTGCAACCGCGCCGATTGTCGCCTGCGCTTCCCTCGCTATCGCTCCGATGGCACAGGCTGTTGGTGCAGGTCAAGCGGATTCTGCACCCGGTCAGGCTGCCGTTCATGATGGTCTGAGCGCTGCTACCGCCGCAGCGTCGTGCTGGGATATTAAACAGCGGAATCCCGAGGCAACGGACGGAGCCTACTGGCTCCAGACCCCCGCGATGGATCGCCCCGAACAGTTCTTTTGTGACCAGACGACAGACGGTGGCGGTTGGGTCATGGTCGGCCGCGGCCGCGAAGGATGGGAATCCTGGAGCGGCGGCAAGGGTGATCCCGCGAAGCTGACCTCCCGCTCGCGTACCCCGGGCGACTTCGATGTCGTTCAGCTGTCCAACAAGGCCATCACCGAGCTGCTCAACAACGAGCCGGTTAAGGACCAGGCTGACGGCGTGCGCGTCATGCGTTCCTGGAGTGCCTCGGGCCGCTACTACCAGACGGTCGACCTGCAGTTCCCGAAGATGACGGACTTCGTGTGGCCCTTCAAGATGGCCCAACCGATCAACATTCAGCTTGATAAGGGTGGCTGGCGCTCCGGCGTCATGTGGAGCCAGACCGGCTACGACAATGAGTGGAACGGCCTGCAGACCTACCCGAGCGCCCGCACGACGGGCTGGCTGATGGGGTGGGGCTATGGCGCCCAAGCCTCTAACTGGGGCGGCGACGTTTCCTCCGCCAACTCCTATTTCCGCAAGTCCGGCCTGACGGTCTTCCCCTACGCCGAGGTCTACGTGCGTCCGCACATCTCCTCGGACTCGTCCTCCTTCACACGCATCCCCGACGAGGGTATGAGTGGCTCCACCGTCTCTGGAGCGGTCTCCAACTTCGCCGCGAAGACCTCGTGGGGCGTGAGCGGTAACCTCAACGGTTCCGTGAAGGAAGGCAGCATCCAGGTGCAGGCGCTCGCTCAGGTCGGTTCCACCATGTACGTGGGCGGCAACTTCACCGGCGTCAAGCAGGGTGACAAGGGTGCGGAGATCTCCTCGCGTGGCCTCGCCGCCTTCGACGTGAACACCGGTAACTTCACCGGTCAGACCTTCGACTTTAACGCCCAGGTCAAGGCCCTCCTGGCTCTGCCCGATGGTCGACTCCTCGTCGGCGGCGACTTCACCCGCGTCAACGGCGAGACCCACGTTGGTACCGTCGTCATCAACCCCTCGACCGGCCAGATCGACCCCTCCTGGGACCTGCAGATCGTCAACGCGCTGCGCGGCGGCGCCGTCAGCGTGCGTGCATTGACCTACTACGACGGCAACGTCTACATGGGAGGTGCCTTCACGCACCTGACCGGAGGCGGCAACTCTAAGGTCTACGCCCGCAACGCCGGACGCGTCTCCCTGAGCGGACGCCCCGATCGCTCGTGGAACCCCGAGATCAGCGGCTCCGTCCAGGCAGTCGGCGTCTCCGAGGCCAACAGCGCCTTCTACGCGGGCGGCCACTTCACCACCGCGCACGGCAACCAGCGCGCCTGGTACGCGGCCAAGTTCTCCACGCAGGCCGGTGCCGCCCTGGATGCGGGCTTCTCCTTCGAGCCCTCGGCTCCCTCCGCGGGCAAGTACCAGCAGACCATCTCCACGGCGGGTGACCGCGTGTACATTGGCGGATCCGAGCACTCCCTGTTCGGATACGACGCCGCCAGCAACCAGCGCCTCTCCGGCGCCATGATGTTCAGCAACGGCGGTGACCTGCAGGCCAGCACCGTCTCCGCGAAGGGCGTCATCTACGGTTCCTGCCACTGCTCGGATGCGACGTACCAGGACATGTACACCTGGTCCATGAACATGTCCTGGTCTCGCGTCGACGAGATCAAGTGGGTCGGCGCCTGGGATGCTGCCACCGGCCAAAGCCTCAAGTGGACTCCCTTCGAGCTGTCCTCGCGCCGCAAGACCGGCGCCTGGGCCCTGACCACTGACAGCAACGGCAACCTGTGGGTGGGCGGAGACTTCATCCTCTCCCACACCGACGCGACGCACACTCAGTGGAACGGCGGCTTCGCCCGCTACGACAACCGCGACAACGTCGCCCCCGAGGCGCCGACCCTGCTGCGCTCCTCCGCAGCCACCGCCTCGACCGTGACCCTCGCCTGGGAAGGTGTCTCGGACGCCGTCTCCTACGAGGTCCTGCGCGACGATCGTCCGATCGCCACCTCCGACACCACCAGCGTCGAGGTGCCGCGCGGCGGCGAGAACCGCTTCTTCGTGCGCGCCGTGGACGCCGAGGGCAACCGCTCCGCGACCACCCCGGTCTACACGGCACCGGCCTACGGCCAGGTCGATCCGGCCAACCCCATCCTCCTCGAGGCGGGCGCCACCTGGAGCTACCGCGCCGAAGCCAGCGCCGCGCCCGAGAACTGGGCCCAGGCCTCGTTCGACGACTCCGCGTGGCCGACCGGCGCAGCACCCCTGGGCTACGGCGATGCCGCGATCGCCACCCAGATCGCCGCCAAGGGTTCGCGCCCCGTGACGACCTACTACCGTTCGCACTTCCAGGTGGCCGACGCGAACGCCCTCAAGGGCGTCACCGTCAAGTACCTGGCCGATGATGGCGCCGTCGTCTACATCAACGGCGTCGAGGTGGACCGCACCCGGATGGGCTCCGGCACGGTCAGCTACGCGACCCGAGCCGACGCCGCGCCCAACTACGCCGCGGCCTCCGCTTCGCTCTCCGAGGTCTTCGTCCCCGCCTCCGCGCTCACGGCCGGCGACAACGTCATCGCAGTGGAAACGCACGTCAACTACCTGCGTACGCCGACCGTGTCCATGCAGGCCTCCATCGTCCGCGTGGACAGCACCCCGGAGAACAACAGCTCTATTCCCTCCGACCACAACACTGAGTCCGACGATGCGACGAAGCCGATCAACGCGGCCACCGTCAAGTCCGGCACGGTCATCGACACCGGCGCCGAATGGAACTACTGGACCTCCACGAACGAGCCGTCCTCCGACTGGGCCACCACCGGCTCGCTCGCGAGCTGGAACCGCGGCTCCGGCCCGATCGGCTGGGGAGACTCCGGCGCGGCGACCGCCCTCGACATTGCGAAGAAGGACCGCGCGGTCACCTACTACTTCGCACGCGACATCGACCTGGGAACGATCAGCGCGAACACCTCCCTGACCGTGAAGGTTCGCGCGGATGATGGCGTCGTCCTGCGAGTCAATGGCAAGGTCGTCGACACGAAACGTATGACCAATGGAAACATTACTCACACGACGTACGCGAACGCAGCCGTGAGTGCCGCCAAGGCATCCTCCGACCTGCTTGAGGTCACCATCCCCGCAAACCTCTTGACGAACGGGGTGAACCGCATCGGTGTCGAGGAACATCTCAACTACAAGGGAACGCCCTCGATGACCTTCGACCTGAACGCAACTCTTGTCAAATAACGGAAAACCGTGCTTCTTCGCGTGTGTTCGCGAGAAGTTGGAGCTGCTGACGACGCATCTTGACAACTCGTGAATCAGGCTGACAAGTGGAGCCCCTGCCGTGATGGCAGGGGCTCCCTTGTATGTGGTCAAGCACTCCCGTTTTGCGCTAACCAAGTGGTTGAGCGGGGGCGATTAACGTGACACTATAGAAGTAACCATTTACGCAATACCTGTGAGGACCCCATGAGCTTTATGCGCCGTTGCTTGGCGCTCGGACTGGCATCAGTGACCGGTCTGAGCGTGCTTGCATTTTCTCCGGCTGCCAACGCAGCCGCCGACCCGCTTCACGACGGTCTGAGCGAGGCCACGGCAGCGGCCTCGTGCTGGGAAATCAAGCAGAATGACCCCCGTTCGAAGGATGGAACCTACTGGCTGCAAACGCCCACCATGGACGCGCCCGGTCAGTTCTTCTGCGACCAGACCACTGATGGCGGCGGCTGGGTCATGATTGGTCGCGGCCGCGAAGGCTGGGAGACCTGGAGCCAGGGTAAGGGCGACCAGGAGAAGCTCAAGACCCGCCCGCGTACGGCCGGCGACTTCGACGTCGTCCAGGCCTCGCACGAAACCGTCAACGGCCTGCTCGGCGGCACCGCGGTCTCTGACCTCGATGACGGCATCATGGTCCAGCGCGCCTGGAACCACAGGGGCACCGCCTACCAGACGGTGCGCATGCGCTACCCGAAGATGCGCGACTTCATCTGGCCGTTCAAGAGCGCCCACCCTGTGGACGTCAAGTTCAACCGCGAATGGTGGGTGAACGGTGGCATCGTCTGGGCCGGTTTCGGCACCAACACCGGCTGGGGATACGTCAACCTGACCGCCTCCGCGCAGAACAAGTACACGATGGGCTGGGGCTACGGTCCGGCCGCGGTCTCGTGGTACGACACGTCTTCCTCGACGTCGTACTTCCACCGCAACGGCTCGATCATCAACCCCTACGCCGAGGCCTACATCCGCCCGCAGCTGCGCTCCAACGACTCCGGGTTCAAAGCGATCGGTGACGGCGGCGTCGCAGCGGAAAAGCAGAAGGCGTCCGCCTCCGAGTTTGCTACCCCCATGTCCTGGGGCGTGACCGGTAACCTCAATGGTTCCGTCCAGGAGGGCAACATCCAGGTCCAGGCATTCGAGCAGATCGGCTCGACCATGTACGTCGGCGGTAATTTCACCGGCGTCAAAAAGGGCAAGAACGGCCAGGAAATCGCCTCGAGTGGCCTCGCCGGATTCGACGCGACGACGGGGGAGTGGAACGGTCAGACGTTCTCCTTCAACAACCAGGTGAAGGACCTTGCAGAGCTGCCCAGCGGCAAGCTGCTCGTGGCCGGTGACTTCACGAAGGTCAACGGTGAAACCCACGTCGGCACGGTCCTCATCGATCCCGCGACCGGCCAGATCGATCCGTCGTGGACCCTCCAGGCGCGCACGGGAACCAACGGCGGCCGCGTCTCGGTGAAGTCCATCAAGATCATCAACGACCACATCTACCTGGGCGGCATCTTCACCCACTTTAAGGGCAACGGCTCATCCTGGACCTACACCCGCAACGGCGCCCGCCTCGACATCAATGGCACACCCGACCGCACCTGGAACCCCGAGTTCAATGGCTCCGTCATCGATATTGACGTTGACGAGAACGAGGCCTACTACTACGCGGCCGGCTACTTCACGCGCGCCCACAACCAGGTTGTTGAAAACGCGGGCCGAGTCTCCACTGCCGCTGGTGCTGCGCTGGACTCGTCCTGGACCTTCCAGCACTCCTTCCTGATCGGCAAGTACCAGCAGACCGTTACCGCGCGCAATGGCCGCGTGTACTTCGGCGGTTCACAGCACTCGCTCTTCGGATACAACTCTGACTCGATGACCCGCACCTCGGGTTCCATCACCATGCAAAACGGCGGCGATATCCAGGCGAGCACCCGCTCCGCCACGGGCGTTGTTTACGCCTCCTGCCACTGCTCCGACTTCGCCTTCCAGGACGCCTACCACTACCTGTCGCTGGGCACCTCCTGGACGCGTGCCGACGAAATCCAGTGGGTCGGCGGATGGGACGAGGCCACCGGCCGCCAGATCGGCTGGACCCCCTACCGCCTCGGTTCCCTGCGCTCCACCGGTGCGTGGGCACTCGAAATGGGTGACGACGGCGCGCTGTGGGCAGGCGGCGACTTCAACTACTCCTACACGTCGCTCACCTCGGGACAGTGGTCCGGCGGCTTCGTGCGCATGCCCGCGCGCAACGCCACCGCACCCGCCGTGCCCGCCAACCTGCGCGCATCGAACGGCAACTCCCAGCAGGTGACCCTCAAGTGGTCGAGCGTTCCCGGAGCGGTCTCCTACGAGATCCTGCGTGACGACCGCACGGTCGCCACCACGACGGACACCAGCGCGAGCGTCCCGCTCGGCGGCAACAACCGCTTCTTCGTGCGCGCGGTCGCCGCCGACGGCCTGCGCGGCGCAACCACGCACGTCTACGTGGTCGACTCCAACGGTAAGCCCGCGCAGCCCGACGACTCCTCGCTGCTCGTGGACGAGGATGACACCTGGGCGTACCACTGGTCGAGCGAGCCGGTTGCCGACAACTGGGCCCAGACCTCGTACGATGATTCCTCCTGGAGCCGAGGCGCCAGCCCGATCGGCTACGGCGGTCCCGGCCTCAACACGACGCTGACCCCGGGCGCGGCCAAGACCCGCCCCGTCACCACCTACGCACGCGTGAACTTCACGGTCGCCGACCCCACCGCCATCGGTGGTGTCAACGTCGCCGTGACGGCCGACGATGGTGCCGTCGTGTACGTCAACGGCACTGAGGTCGTCCGCCAGCGTATGGCCGACGGAACTGTCGACGCGTCCACCTTCGCGTCCTCCTCCGTCTCGACGCCCGCGGCGCGAGCCGACCGACAGCTCGTCTTCGTTCCCGCGTCCTCCCTGGTCGCCGGCGCGAACACGCTCGCCGTCGAAACGCACCTCAACTACCGCTCCAGCTCGTCGATGACCATCGATGGCACGGTCAAGGTCGTCGCCAAGGGTGACGAGCCCGCGCCCGCTCCGGCCCCCGACCCGGAGCCGGATCCGCAGCCCGAGCCGCAGCCCGACCCGCCGCTCGTCCCCGACCCGGACAAGCCTCTCGAGGTCCTTGACGTGTCTGCGCTTAACTTCGGACCCTTCCTGTACTCGGGCATGTACTGGAACTACTGGAACTCCAAGGAAGCACCGGATCCGGCGTGGAATTCCACTGCCGACCTGTCCTCGTGGAAGCACGGCGCCAGCCCGCTCGGCTGGGGCGACCGCGACGCAGGCACGCCCTTCGACCTGCCCGCCAAGGACCGAGCCATCACGAACTACTTCGTCCGTGACGTTAACTTCGGTACCCTCAGCGCTGATTTCGAGGTCACTCTCAACGTTCGCGTTGACGATGGTGCAGTTATCTACGTCAACGGTACCGAGATTCAGCGAGTCAACATGCCCGAGGGTACCATCGACGCCAACACGCGAGCTTCCTCCAACGTGGGGCTGGCCAAGGCGAAGGATAACCTCGTGCGTATCACTGTCCCGCGCAAGGTCCTCAAGGACGGTGTCAACCGCATCGCCGTCGAGGAGCACGCCAACTACTCGGGCGCCGCATCCGTCACCTTCGACATGAAAGCAACCCTGCTGAGGTGAACCCCATGACTGACCAGTCAACCTCCGCCGACGGCCCGGACTACCCCGAGGCCGTAGGCGAGGTCGGCACTCTCGCCGACCCCGCATTCGACGCCATGGCCCAGCGCGTGCTCACCAGAGGGCACGCCACCACATGGCTCAACCACTGGTCCCTCTTGCACGCCGACTTCCGTGCGCTCGCGCGCATGAACACCGTCGGCTTCGACGGGACTCTGCTGCAGATGCGCCTGCGCGCGGCCGGTCACGAGGTCTCTCGGACCTCCGCCGACCTCGTCCTGCCGCACGTGTTTGACCGCCTCGATGACGGCGCCCGCATCACGCTCATCGGCGCCGTTCCCGAGGCCGGCCAGGCCGCAGCTGAGCGCCTGCACCGATTCGACGTCCAAGTCATCGATGGGTACGAGGGGCTCCGCCGCTTTAAGGCGGATCCGTCGGTGCTCACCGCCTTCGACCCGCGACTCGTCATCGTCGGCCTGGGGGCTGGCCTCCAGGAAGTGGTCGCGTCCGTCGCGCTCGGACTCGTGCCCGAGGCCTCCGTGTGCACCGCGGGTGGATGGATCGACCAGTACGCGCGAGCAGCCGACGACTACTTCCCGGACTGGGTGCACGCCGCCCGGCTCGGCTGGGCGTGGCGCATCGCCCACGAGCCCAAGCGCCTCACCAAGCGCTACACCGTCGAAGCACTCGACTTCGTCGCGCACGCGCCCGAACTCATCTCCCGGCTCGAGGCCATGGGTAGCTTCGACGATCTCGGACTCGTCGTTGGGCCTCGCTCCGACGCGGAGGAATGACGTCGACGCTGTTCACGCGAAACTGTCTATGAGGCATTTGGCGTGAGTCACTGCTAAGGAGGCCGGCCCCGCGGGGCCGGCCTCCGTTGTATCCGTCGCTGGGCTGCTATCGATTGCTGGCGTGCGGTGGTCTGTGCTGACGTCCAGCGCTGCTTGTGTCCTGACAGGTCCCTCGTCGATGAGGGAGTCTGCGTGTACGCGATAGGTTGCGAGCACGCGGATAGGTTATGAGCATGCGGATAGCTTATTAACCTATCCGCATGTCGATAACCTATCCATATCGTCATAACCTATCCGCATCGTCACGATGGATCCGCCCAGCCTGTGAGCAAGGCAGGTTGATCGCGAGGCTGGTCTTGGTCGGTTATGCGTCTCGAAAACTGGGCGCCAGCAGGGTCCGCGCGGTGTTCAAAACCCTCAGGTCAGCCCCTCTTTCGTGCATGAGCGGTGGTCGGCTTTCGGGAGCGTTCAAGGGGTGTGCGCGGGGGTGGGGCGTGGTGCTGAACGTGTCTCAAAACGCTTCCGAATGGATGCTTAAAAAGGGTTATGCGGTGAATGGCGTGGCCCGCATAAAACATTATGAGGGTGTGACGGCTCCCTGTGATGCAGGTGGTAAAGGGTGCTCCCGTGTTCAAGTGTCAAGCTCTCGTAAGAGTTGTGAACTGCTCACTGTGTGCACACTGCCGCACAGTGTGAATCGAGCGCTATCGCACGGTGTTCGTTTGTCGATGTGGTCTCACAATGGGCGAGGCGTGCGTGTTCGCGCCGTTGCTTGCGTTCTGGTGAGCCACTGATGGAGCGCGATGGAGTGTTGAGAATAAAGGTGTGGCCCGAGCCGATCGGCTCGGGCCACACCCAATCACACACAGAGAGAAAGGCTTAGTAGGCGCCCTCGTGACGCAACAGCGCGGGGACGGTCTGGAGCATGATCCACGCGTCGAGGGTCAGGGAGCGGTGCTGGGCGTAGGAGAGGTCCAGGTGGACGGTCTCGTCCCAGGAGAGATTCGAGCGGCCGGAGATCTGCCAGAGGCCCGTGATGCCGGGGCGCACGGCGAACTTGCCCATCACGCGGGGCTCATACTGAGCGACCTCGCTGGGGAGCGGGGGGCGTGGACCCACGAGCGACATGTCGCCACGCAGGACGTTGAACAGCTGGGGAAGCTCGTCGATAGAGGTCTTGCGCAGGAAGGAACCGATGCGCGTAATACGCGGATCGTTAGCCATCTTAAACATGACAGAATTTCCTGCCGTTGCGTCGGCTTCATTGGCCTCCATGAGGGAGGCCTTGAGCTCTTCGGCGTCCACTCGCATGGTGCGGAACTTATACATGGTAAAAGTCGTTCCATTGAGGCCCACGCGCTCCTGCTTGAAGAAGGCGGGGCCGCCGTCGTTGAGGCGCACCATCAGGGCGACGATGATCCAGAGCGGCGTCAGCAGGATAATGCCGATGAGCGCAGCGAAAAAGTCGCACATGCGCTTGATCGCATTGTCGGCGGACGCGGCAAGATCCGACGCGTGCTCGAACGCGAGGGCCGTCGAGGCGGCCCGTGCAGTGGGCTTCGTCAAAGTTGTCATCTGTGCGTCTTCCTTCTACTTCCTCAAACTCAAATGCTGCATGTCGGTTAGAGCAGTGAAAACCGCTCCAGACTGGGAGAGTTACTAGGTAAATGCTCCCGGCGCAACTCAGTCACCGTTAGGTGTTAACCCTAGTCTATCCATATGGTTAGCTTGGTTGCTAACCAAAGGGTTAAGTACAAGCGAAAAAACGCTGTGATTTCGTGCACCTGGCGAGTTGTGCACGCGCGATCGGAACGTGCCGTGACCGGCTGGTAGCTTGCTGACACCTTGGCAGAATGCATAGAAAACCGCCGAGAGATAAACTGATGAGCGTGTCGTGACTGGCGAATAGGTGGGCCACCACCGGGGAGCGACGCGTCGGCATCGATAGCCGCCCGCCTGGGCTAGAGGCCACTGCCAACCATCATCGGATGATCAATAGGAGAACCCCATGGATTCCCTCAATGACATGACACTGGCCCAGCTGGATCCTGAGATTCAGGCCGTCCTGGACTCCGAGCTTGGCCGCCAGCGTGACACCCTCGAGATGATCGCCTCGGAGAACTTTGTTCCGCGCGCCGTCCTTGAGGCGCAGGGCTCGGTCCTCACCAACAAGTACGCCGAGGGCTACCCGGGCCGCCGCTACTACGGCGGCTGCGAGTTCGTGGATGTTGCCGAATCGCTGGCCATCGAGCGTGCGAAGCAGGTCTTCGGCGGTGACTACGTCAACGTTCAGCCCCACGCGGGCGCGCAGGCCAACGCCGCTGCCCTCATGGCGATGGCGAACGTCGGCGACCCGATCCTGGGCCTGTCCCTGGCCCACGGCGGTCACCTGACCCACGGCATGCGTCTGAACTTCTCGGGCAAGAACTACAAGGCTGTTGCCTACGAGGTCGACCGCGAGACCATGCGCATCGAGCCCGAGAAGGTCCGCGAGGCGGCCCTCGCCGAGCGCCCGCGCGTGATTATCGCTGGCTGGTCCGCCTACCCGCGTCACCTCGACTTCCAGGCCTTCCGCGACATCGCGGACGAGGTTGGCGCCGCCCTCTGGGTGGATATGGCTCACTTCGCCGGCCTCGTCGCCGCGGGCCTGCATCCGAACCCCGTCCCCTTCGCCGACGTCGTGACGACGACGGTCCACAAGACCCTGGGCGGGCCTCGTTCCGGCATGATCCTGTCCTCGCGCGGCGAGCAGTGGGGCAAGAAGCTCAACACTGCCGTGTTCCCCGGCCAGCAGGGCGGCCCCCTCATGCACGTGATCGCCGCGAAGGCCATCGCCATGAAGGTCGCGCAGACCGAGGAGTTCAAGTATCGCCAGCGCCGTACTCTCGAGGGTGCGCAGATTCTTGCGGAGCGTCTGGGTGCGGACGATGCGAAGAAGGCTGGCATCAAGCTCGTCACCGGCGGCACCGACGTCCACCTGGTCCTCGTTGACCTCGTCGAGTCGGAGCTCAACGGCCAGCAGGCCGAGGACCTCCTGCACGAGGTCGGCATCACCGTCAATCGCAACGCTGTCCCCTTCGACCCGCGTCCGCCGGCCGTCACCTCGGGCCTGCGCATCGGCACCCCCGCCCTCGCGACGCGCGGCTTCGACGCCGAGGACTTCGCCGAGGTTGCGGACATCATCGGCACGACCCTGGCTCAGGGCGCGTCCGGCGGCAACGTTGAGGTGGAGGCCCTGCGCGCTCGCGTCAAGAAGCTGACGGACAAGCACCCGCTCTACGCCGGGCTCTGATCGTGAGGGCTCCCTGGGAAGGCCCCGCAGGGGTCCTGGATGGAAAGGCGACAGCTGCCGCGATCAAGGCGGAGCTGAAGGAACGCGTTGATCGTCTGCGCGAGGCCGGGGTCGTCCCGGGTCTCGGCACGATCCTCGTGGGCGAGGACCCCGGGTCCGTCGCCTACGTCGCTGGTAAGCACCGTGACTGTGCGGAAATCGGCGCTGAGTCGATCCGTGTGGACCTGCCTGCCGACGCCACGCAGGAACAGGTGGAGGCTGCGATTGATCAGCTCAACGCGGACCCTGCCTGCACGGGCTACATCGTGCAGCTGCCGCTGCCTCGCGGGATCGACACGAACGCCGTTCTGGAGCGTATCGACCCCGCGAAGGACGCGGACGGTCTGCACCCGATGAACCTCGGGCGCCTCGTCCTGCGGGGCTCGGGTCCCATCGACTCGCCCCTGCCGTGCACGCCGCGCGCGGTCATTGAACTCATGGAACGCCATGGGATCGACCTGGCCGGCAAGAACGTGTGCGTCGTTGGCCGCGGCGTGACCGTGGGGCGTTCGATCGGCCTGCTGCTCATGCGCAAGGAAGTGAACGCGACGGTCGACGTGTGCCACACGGGCACGACCGACCTGGCTGACCACGTGCGTCGAGCGGACGTCATCGTGGCCGCGGCGGGATCCGCAGGGATCATCACGCGCGACATGGTGGCTCCCGGCGCTGTTGTCCTCGACGTCGGCGTGAGCCGCGTGCAGGGCGAGGACGGCAAGGCCCGTCTGATGGGCGACGTCGCGGACGGCGTAGATGAGGTTGCCAGCTGGCTGAGCCCCAATCCCGGCGGCGTTGGCCCGATGACGCGGGCCCTCCTCGTGACCAACGTCGTCGAGGCGGCCGAACGCCAGGCGGGAGTCAGCGCGAACTGACAACGGCGCGTGGCCTCGGCGAACGTGGAGGTCGCGCGACAATGCAGCGGAGGCGCGGTGAGGATATCCATTCCTCGCCGCGCCTCCTCGTTCCTCTAGACTGGAGGAAAACTCGCGTAAGGAGAAAACGATGACCCTGACGGTGACGACCGTGAACCTGAACGGCATCCGCGCCGCCCATAAGCGTGGCTTCCTTGACTGGTTGGAAGGGAGCGACACGGATGTGCTGCTCATGCAGGAGGTGCGCGCGCCGGAGGAGATCTCCCGCGAGATCATGGGCGATGCCTGGGACAGCGTGTGGGTTCCCTGCCGCATCAAGGGGCGCGCTGGCGTCGGCGTGGCCGTGCGACGCGGGCGCGCGAGCTTGGAGGGTGAGCCTCGCCTGGTCCTCGACGACGCTGAGACGGACGTGGATTCGGGCCGCTGGCTCGAGGCCGTCGTGCGCCCCGAGGGCGGCGACACCCCCGTGCGAGTCGTCTCGGCGTACTTCCATTCGGGCGAGAAGGACACTCCCAAGCAGGAGGCGAAGATGGCGCACTTGCCGCGCATCGGCGCTCGCATGGTCGAGCTGCTCGCCGAGGAGGTAGCCGGGGGAATCTCGTCGCTCGTGTGCGGTGACTTTAACGTCGTGCGCTCGGAGGCGGACATCAAGAACTGGAAGCCGAACCACAACAAGCGAGCTGGCGTCCTCGATGAGGAGATCGCCTTCCTCAACCAGTGGGTTGACGAGGGGTGGCGTGATACCGTTCGCGACCTGGCTGGAGACGTGCAGGGGCCGTACTCGTGGTGGTCGTGGCGCGGTCAGGCCTTCGTCAACAACGCGGGCTGGCGCATCGACTATCAGTACGCGACGCCGGCCCTGGGGGAGCGTGCACGCTCCTTCGAGATCGGCCGCGCCGACGAGTATGCGGAGCGCTTCTCGGATCACGCGCCCGTCTCGGTGACCTACGAGATCTGACGTTTTAACGACGAGGCCGTGGCTGGCCCGGGACTATTGGATTCCCGGGCGGCCGCGGCCTTTCGTGTCTGTGGGCGGCCTGGTCTGTGGTCTGTGGCACTGTTTCTCAAAATTTCGCACGTAATTCGATTGGGTGAAGTTTCAATATTCGCTGGAAACGTTGCAATTCCAACAATCTGAATTCAATCTTTGAATAAGGTGCGTGGGAATTACGTGCAATATTGATGGGGCTCGGTGCTCGCGTCAATGAGATGGGGTCAGTGCGCAAAGGCTTGGTAACGCGCGAAGGCTTGGTAAGCGGGGGAATCAGTGGCCGGAGGCGTCAAAGTCGAACAGGGCCATCGAGGAGTAGATGCCCGAGGGGTCGATGCGGTCCAGGCGGAAGCCGGGGACGATCCACGACGCCTCGACGGTTGCGCCGATATCGAGGGCAAGATCCAAGGCGATGTCGTCGACGTCTTGCGCCAGTGTGACGTGCGGGTGATAGGGGAAGCGCGTCTCGTGGTCGAGGGGACCTGAGCGGATCTCTTCGGCGAGGTCTGTGCAGTCGCGTGCGCCTTCGGCCAGTGTCATGAATGCGACGTTGGAGATGGGGCGGAAGGAGTCTGTGCCGGACAGGGTCACGCGGAAGGGGGAGTGCCTCGAGGCGATGGAGCGCAAGTGGTCGATGACCTCAGCTCGCGCGTCGCGGGCGACGGGCGTCGGGGGCATCAGCGTAATGTGCGCGGGGATGCGAGAGCCTGCGAGGTCGCCGAGGCGTAGGCGCAGGTCAGTGAGCTGGGTGACCCAGGGTTCGGGGATCGCGACGACGACGCCGAGCCAGTCCTGGCCGGGGAGTCGTTGGGGGAGGAACATGGGGCCTACCTGTGTCGCGGTTGTTATGTCTCCACTGTACCGGGGTGTGCGCGATGAGGCCGCAGCGCTTGAATGGTGTGAGGGCGTTCACGTAGCCTTGTGGAGTGAGACCAAGGAGGATCTTGTGAGTGATCTCGTGTGGGCCGACGCCGCTACTCCCCATGAAGGGGCAGCGCAGGCCGCCAATCTGTTTCGTGACGCGTTTGGCTATGAGCCTCGGGGCGTGTGGAGCGCGCCCGGGCGCGTCAATATCATCGGGGAGCACGTGGATTACAACGGCGGTCCGTGCCTGCCGATTGCCCTTCCGCACCGCGCCTACGTCGCCCTGTCACCACGCCAGGATCGGACGATTCGCCTCATTTCGCCGCAGACGCGCGAGGCGATTGACGTGCTCGACCTTGACGTGATCGGCCCGAAGGGGACCCCTGGCGAGGTGACGAATCATTGGACCGCTTACCTTGCGGGTGTCGCGTGGGCGCTCGAGCAAGCCGGGTACGGGCCTCTGCCCGGTTTTGATGCGGCCCTGTGGTCGTGTGTGCCCCTGGGTGGTGGCCTCTCGTCGAGCGCCGCGCTTGAGTGTGCGACTGCGGTTGCCCTCGATGAGGTGTGCTCGCTGGGCTTGGCAGGAACGGTCGAGGCCCCCAACGACGAGGGGCGCAAGACTCTCGTGGACGCCGCGCGCGTCGCGGAAAACCAGGTGGCGGGAGCGAATACCGGTGGCCTGGACCAGACGGCTTCCCTGCGCTGTCGTGAGGGACATGCATTGGCCCTTGACTGCCGTGACATGTCGACGCGTCAGGTTCCCTTCGGCCTGGGTGCGGTGGGCCTCGAGCTCCTCGTCATCGACACGCGGGCCAAGCATTCGCTGGCGGACGGCCAGTACGGCTCGCGCCGCGCGGACTGTGAGGAGTCTGCGCGCATCCTGGGGGTGGACCAGCTCGTGGACGTGACCGACCTGGACGAGGCCTCGGCTGCCCTCGGTGATGAGCGCTTGGCTGCGCGTACACGCCACGTCGTCTCCGAGATCGCGCGTACGCGCGCATTCATCGAGCTTCTCGACGAGGGGCCGCTGGAGGGGACGCGCCTGGCGGTCGCGGGCGCGCTCCTCAATGATTCGCACGACTCGCTGCGTGACGACTACGAGGTGTCCTGTGAGGAGCTGGACGTGGCCGTGGAGGCGGCTCGCGCGGCGGGCGCTCACGGCGCGCGTATGACGGGAGGTGGCTTCGGTGGCAGCGCGATCGCGCTCGTCGACGCACACGCTGTGGAGGCGGTGGCGCAGGCCGTCGCTGCTGCCTACGCCGAGCGGGGATGGGAGTCTCCGCACTTCATCCGATCCCTCCCGGGAGCGCCCGCCGGACGTCTGGGCTGAGCGATCTGTGACAAACCGAGGGGCCGGTGCTTCAGCATTTGAAGCACCGGCCCCGGCCTCGTTACACTGAGAGACAGCACAAACGAGGGAAGGACACTTCGATGGGGATCAGTAAACGAGCATGGCAGGTAGCGGGCGCGGCAGCCGGCGGCGCGAGCCTCTTCGGCGGTGGCCTGGCGATCGGACGCCTCCTGCGGCTGGATTCCCAGCGCGGTGACTACCGCAAGGCCTGGGAAGACCACAACCTCGCGACCCTCGACCGCCTCCGCGAGTGTGATGAGCACCCCGAGGGCGAGCGTCCCTACCTCATCGTCTCCCTCGGCGATTCGTCCGTGCAGGGAATGGGGGCCTCGCGCATCACCGAGTCCTACCCGGCACGCCTCGCCTCGGCCATCAACGCCCAGCTAGACCGCGAGGTCCTGCTGCTCAACCTCTCCCTGTCGGGCGCGACCATCGAATCTGTCGAACTCACCCAGATCCCGCAGATGCGCGGCCTGGGCCTCCTGGACGGCCCCTACAGCCCCGACCTGGTCACGCTGACCATCGGTGGCAACGACGTGATGGCCGAGGACATGGCACCCGGACAGTTCGAGGAGCGCCTGCGCCGCGTTCTCGCCTCCCTGCCTGCTGACGCCCTGGTGTCCACCATCCCCTCTTTCGGCATCATGCCGCAGGAGAGCCGCGCGCAGGACATGTCCGACCGCATCGGCGCCGCCGTTGCCGACAGTACCGCCCACCTGGTTGACCTGCGTTCTCTCACCCAGGAATACTCGCTGCCGACCTACACCTTCGCCTACCACGCGGCGGACTTCTTCCACCCCAACTCGGCGGCCTACGCCAAGTGGGCGCAGCTCTTCGCGGACGCGTGGGCCGAGTCCCGACGTGAGGCAGCCCCCGTCGTCGAGGACGCTCCCCAGTGGGACATGCTCTCGGCGCGGGTGGCACAATCGGAGTATGACGACTGACGGACCGTGGCTCGTCGTCGGGTTAGGTAACCCCGGCGCGCAGTATGCCTCCACTCGACACAATGTCGGGTACTTGACCCTTGACGTGCTCGCCTCGCGCGGCGGTGCGACCCTGACGTCGCATCGTTCGCGTACACACACCGCCGATGTACGCCTGGGGATCGGCCCCGGCGGCGTGCCCGGCCCCCGCGTGGTCCTGGCCCGCTCCGACAGCTACATGAACACGTCCGGCGGGCCGATCAGCGCCCTCGCATCCTTCCTGAAGATCCCGCCCTCGCGTATCCTCGTCATCCACGACGACATGGATTTGCCCGCGCACACGCTGCGCCTCAAGGTCGGCGGGGGAGAGGGCGGCCATAACGGCCTGAAGTCCCTCAGCCAACATCTGGGCACGCGCGACTACGCTCGCCTGCGCATCGGCGTGGGGCGCCCGCCGGGGCGCATGGACCCTGCTGACTACGTGCTGGGTGCTCTGCCCGCTAAGGAGCGCCCCGACTGGGACGTCACCTTCGAGCAGGCCGCTGACGTCGTCGAAGACATCGTCACCAAGGGATTCGCTCCCACCCAGATGGCCCTGCACACCGGGTCCTGAACAAGGTGACGCCCCACGTTGGGCGCCGCCGTGCACTCTCACCGCGAAAGGCAGCGCGTGCTACTCACCGGACTCCTCCCGGACATCTCCACTGATCCCGCGATCGAGACGGCCACCGACTCCATCGAGGCGGGCCGCTCGGGCACAATCGTTGCTCCCGTTGGCATCAGGCCGCCCCTCCTCGCGGCCGTCGCCTCGCGCGCGGCCACGCCGCTCGTCGTCCTCACGGCCACCGGGCGTGACGCTGAGTCGCTGACCAACGCCCTGGCCTCGTGGATCCCGGGCGTCGCCATGCTGCCCGCGTGGGAAACCCTGCCCCACGAGCGTCTGTCGCCCCAGGTCGACACGATGGCGCGCCGCATCGCGGTCCTGCGCCGCCTCGTCCACCCCATCGAAGGGGATGAGAGCGCGGGCCCGCTGTCCGTCCTCGTCGTGCCGATCCGCGCCTTCCTCCAGCCGATCATCTCAGGCCTGGCGGACCTCGAACCCGTGCGCGTGCGCACCGGCGACATCCTCGACCTCACCGACGTGACGAACCGACTGGCCGAGCTCGGCTACGAGCGCGTCGACATGGTCGAAGGCCGCGGCCAGATGAGCGTGCGCGGCGGCATTCTCGACGTCTTCCCGCCTCAGGAGCCTCACCCGCTGCGCGTCGAACTGTGGGGCGACGAAGTCGACGACATCCGCGCCTTCTCCGTCTCCGACCAGCGAACCCTCGGCGAGGCCACCGACGGTCTGTGGGCCGTGCCCTGCCGCGAGCTCCTCCTGACCCAAGCCGTGCGCGCCCGCGCGCGCGAGGCCGCCGACCGCCTGCCCGGCGCCGCTGAGATGCTGACCCTCGCCGCCGAGGGAATCGCAGCCCCCGGCATCGAATCCCTCGCCCCGATTCTGGTCAGCGGCATGGAATCCCTCCTCGATCTGCTGCCCGCGGGATCGCCGATCCTCGCCTCCGACCCCGAACGCATCCGTGCCCGCGCCGCCGACCTCGTGGCCACGACCGAGGAGTTCCTCGCCGCCGCGTGGAGCGCTGCCGCCGGGGGAGCTGATACCCCGCTCGAGGCCTCCAAGGCCTCGTTCCTGGACCTGTCCGACCTGTGGGGGAGCGGGACGCGCCCCTGGTGGGAGCTCACCGACCTGCCGCCCGCCGACCTCGCCTCCGCGATCGACGAGGCCGAGGCCGCCTCGCCCTCTGCGGACGGCCCGGCGCCCGTCGTCGTCTCGCCCACCCTCATGCGTGTGGGTGCCCGCGACGTGCACCCCTACCGCGGGGACTTCGCCCGCGCCGCCGCCGACCTCACGGATCTGGCCCGAGACGGCTGGCGCATCGTCGTCACCACCGAAGGCCCAGGCCCGGGACGCCGCATCCGCTCCATCCTCACCGACGCCTCGTGCCCGGCCGCGCTCGCGGACAACGTGGAGGCGAGCCCCGACCCCGGCCTCGTGACGATTACGACCGCGCAGGCCGGCGTCGGATTCGTCGCACCCCATCTCAAGATCGCGATCCTCACCGAAGGTGACCTCACCGGGCGCGCGGGCGCCTCCACGCGCGACATGCGACGCATGCCCTCGCGCAGGCGCAAGGGCGTGGACCCGCTCACTCTGCATCCAGGGGACTACATAGTCCATGACCAGCACGGCATCGGACGCTTCATCGAGCTGGTCTCCCGCACGATTGGGCGAGGAGACGCCGCATCCACGCGCGACTACCTCGTCATCGAATACGCGCCCTCCAAGCGCGGCCAGCCCGCCGACCGCCTCTTCGTCCCCACCGACGCGCTCGACCAGATCTCGAAGTACACCGGATCCGACGAGCCGTCCCTGACCAAGATGGGCGGCGCCGACTGGGCGAAGACCAAGGCGCGCGCGAAGAAGGCCGTCAACGAGGTCGCCAAGGAACTCATCCGCCTGTACGCCGTGCGCCAGCAGACCAAGGGGCACGCCTTCGGCCCCGACACCCCCTGGCAGCGCGAACTCGAAGACGCCTTCCCCTACGTCGAGACCCCCGACCAGCTCGTCACCATCGACGAGGTCAAGGCCGACATGGAAAAGCCCGTGCCCATGGACCGCCTGCTCACCGGCGACGTCGGCTACGGCAAGACCGAAATCGCCGTGCGCGCCGCGTTCAAGGCCATCCAGGACGGCTACCAGGTCGCGGTCCTCGTACCCACGACCCTGCTGGTCACCCAGCACGCCGAAACCTTCGCCGAGCGCTACGCCGGGTTCCCCGTACACATCGGCACCCTGTCGCGCTTCTCGACGCCGAAGGAAACCGAGGAGGTCAAGGCGGGCTTGGCCTCGGGCGAGGTCGACCTGGTGATCGGCACCCACTCGCTGCTGACCGGCACCGTCTCCTTCAAGAAGCTCGGCCTGGTCATCATCGACGAGGAGCAGCGCTTCGGCGTCGAACACAAGGAGACCCTCAAGGCCCTGCGCACCGACGTGGACGTCCTGTCCATGTCCGCCACCCCCATCCCGCGTACCCTCGAGATGGCGATCTCCGGCATCCGCGAGATGTCGATTCTCCAGACCCCGCCCGAGGAGCGACAGCCGGTCCTGACCTTCGTCGGCGCCTACACGGACGCCCAGGTCAGCGCCGCGATCCGCCGCGAACTCCTGCGCGACGGACAGGTCTTCTACGTCCATAACCGCGTTGACTCGATCTCCTCGGTCGCCGCTCATATCTCTGAGCTGGTCCCCGAGGCGCGCGTGCGCACCGCTCACGGCAAGATGAACGAGCATCAGCTTGAGGCCGTCATCCAGGACTTCTGGAACCACGAGTTCGACGTCCTCGTGTGCACGACCATCGTTGAAACCGGCCTGGACATCTCCAACGCGAACACGCTCATCGTGGACCGCGCCGACACCTTCGGCCTGTCCCAGCTCCACCAGCTGCGCGGGCGCGTCGGACGAGGCCGCGAACGCGCCTACGCGTACTTCTTCTACCCGGGCGACAAGGCGTTGACCGAGACCGCGCACGAGCGCCTCAAGACGATCGCCGCGAACACCGAGCTGGGTGCGGGCCTCGCGGTTGCCCAGCGCGACCTTGAGATCCGAGGCGCCGGCAACCTCCTGGGAGGGGCGCAGTCCGGCCACGTCGAAGGTGTCGGATTCGACCTGTACGTGCGTATGGTCTCCGACGCGGTCGCCGCCTACCGAGGCGACGCTCCGGCTGAGAAGACGGACGTGCGCATGGACCTGCAGGTCGACGCGCACATTCCCGACGGCTACGTGCGCGGCGAGCGCCTGCGCCTCGAGGTCTACGCGAAGATTGCGGCCATCTCCACGCCCGAACAGGAAGCGGACGTGCGAGAGGAACTTGTCGACCGCTACGGCCCCATCCCGCCCCAGGTCGACCTGCTCTTTGCCGTCGCACGCCTGCGCGAGATCGTGCGCCGCGCAGGCATCACCGAGATCGTCACGCAGGGCAAGTACCTGCGCGTCTCGCCCGTCGAACTACGCGATTCCCAGGTGATGCGCCTCAAGCGCCTGCACCCCGGAACGGTCATCAAAGCCGCCGTTCGTCAGGTTCTCGTCCCGCTACCGCTCACCTCGCGCGTCGGTGGATCACCGCTTACCGACGGCCCGCTCCTGGAGTGGGTGGAGACTCTGGTGACCAAGATTCTCGTGCCTTTTGGCGAGTAGTGCCTGTGGTGGAATACACTGGTCCTATTGCGTCGCAACACATCTGAGGAAGGAACGCTCGTGCGCTACACACGCCAGCTCGCCACCGCCGCCCTGATCGTGGCCGCAGGACTGGGAATGGGGGCGTGCTCCGCCCATCCCGGCGCTGCCGTCGTCAGCTCGTCCGGCTCGTACTCCAACGAGGAGGTGGCGCAGGCCGCCCAGCAGATGTCTGTGCTCATGAGTGGCCAGCAGATTAGCGATTCGCAGATTCGCTCGCAGCTCGTGAACCTGCCGCTCCTGGAGGCCGCCGGTGCCTCTGTGGGCGCAGAAGTCTCCGACGAGCAGATCGACCAGATTGCCGCGCGCGCATCCGAGCAGCTGGGGGATCAGTCTCTCGGCACGCTGGGCCCCGCCACCCGCGCGACCGTGAAGTCGATCCTGCTCACCCAGAACCTCAACCAGGTCGCGCAGGCCAATCCCTCGGTCGTGCCACAGCTCAACCAGGTCATCGCTGATGCCCGCGACAGCTCCGACGTGCGCGTGAACCCGCGTTTTGTCCAGCCCTCGCTGGGCGGAGCGCAGGGTGCGACGACGCCGATGTTCGGCGATGCAGTCTCCGGTCAGAAGGACAACAACCTGGCGTCGCTCATGGGCGGCGGCAGCGCCAACTGACGGATGTGTGAGTATTCGCTCACAGTGCTCTCGGCAGGGACTAATGTCGCTTGTCCGGGCACAAAAGTCGGGGCGAAAGCCCCGCACCACACAACGTCCCCCTCGCCGGGGGTGACCACATATGGCGGTCCGTATTACCGTTGTACTGACCGCTTCCACGCAACAACATCGATTGGAGAATGACGTGGCAGTTATTGAAGGCATTGGTGCACGCGAGATCCTCGACTCGCGCGGTAACCCGACCGTTGAGGTCGAGGTCGTCCTCGAGGACGGCACCGCTGCGCGCGCGTCCGTTCCCTCCGGCGCGTCCACCGGCGCGTTCGAGGCCGTCGAGCGTCGCGATGGCGACAAGGGCCGCTACCTCGGCAAGGGCGTCCAGGACGCCGTCGACGCTGTCGTCGAGCAGATCGCTCCTGAGCTCATCGGCGAGGAAGCTGACGATCAGCGCTACATCGACCAGGCCATGATCGACCTGGACGGCACCCCCAACAAGGGCAAGCTCGGCGCGAACGCCATCCTCGGCGTCTCCCTCGCCGTCGCCAAGGCCGCCGCGAAGTACGCGGACCTGCCCCTGTACAAGTACCTGGGCGGCCCCAACGCTCACGTCCTGCCCGTCCCCATGATGAACATCCTCAACGGTGGCTCCCACGCGGACTCCAACGTTGACATCCAGGAGTTCATGATCGCTCCCCTCGGCGCTCCCTCCTTCCGTGAGGCCCTGCGCTGGGGCGCCGAGGTCTACCACACGCTCAAGGGCGTCGTGAAGGACCGCGGCCTGTCCACCGGTCTGGGCGACGAGGGCGGCTTCGCCCCCAACCTGGACTCCAACGCCGAGGCCCTGGACCTGATCGTCTCCGCGATCGAGAAGGCCGGCTTCAAGCCGGGCGAGGACGTCGCCCTGGCCCTGGACGTTGCCTCCTCCGAGTTCTTCAAGGACGGCCTGTACCAGTTCGAGGGCGAAGGCCGCTCGACCGAGTACATGGTTGAGTACTACGAGAAGCTCATCTCGAACTACCCGCTGGTTTCCATCGAGGATCCGCTGGATGAGGACGAGTGGGATGCTTGGAAGGCCCTGACCGCCGAGATCGGTGGCCGTGTCCAGCTGGTCGGTGACGACCTGTTCGTCACCAACCCCGCCCGCCTGAAGAAGGGCATTGAGCTGGGTGCCGCGAACGCGCTGCTCGTGAAGGTGAACCAGATTGGTTCGCTGACCGAGACCCTCGACGCCGTCGAGGAAGCGCACCGCAACGGCTACCGTTCGATGACCTCGCACCGCTCCGGCGAGACCGAGGACACCACGATCGCCGACCTGGCCGTCGCCACCAACTCCGGCCAGATCAAGACCGGTGCTCCCGCTCGTTCCGAGCGCGTGGCCAAGTACAACCAGCTGCTGCGTATCGAGGAGCAGCTGGGCGAGGCCGCCGTGTACGCCGGCCGCTCTGCCTTCCCTCGCTTCAAGTGAGTCTAGGCAACTAGCCGCATAGCTCCGCGCGGGCCCGCAAGGGTCCGCGCGGAGTTTTTTCGGCGTGGGGATCAGCTAAATGTGTCGATGTAGGGCACGATAGAAGAATGGCTAGTCGTCGTCCTTCCTCCCGCCCCTCCTCGCGTCGTCGCTCCTCCTCGTCGGAGGCGGCGCGTACGACGCGTGAGATTAACGCGGAAAAGTCGCGTCAGCGCAGGGCTGCCGCAAAGGCCGCGAAGTCCTCGAAGGGGGCCGAGGCCTCGGCGAAGAAGCGCGTGAAGGCCACGAAGGAGAAGCGGCAGGAGGGAACCGGTCGCCGTTTCTTCCGCTCTGAGAGGCGCGCGGAGAAGAAGACGGTGACGCGACCGACGGGGGAGGGACGCTCGATCCTGTCGATCGGTGGCCTCGACGTATCCACGCGCCTCGTCGTCGTTCTGACGGTGGCGGCGATCCTGTCCGTCATGCTTGTGCCCAGCCTGTACCAGTGGTGGCAGCAGGAGCGTGAGCTCTCGCAGATCAAGGCACAGGTAGCCGAGCAGCAGCAGAAGAACGCCGACATGCAGCGACAGCTGGATCTGTGGAATGACCCCGACTACATCTCGACGCAGGCGCGCGAGCGTCTCGGATACGTTCGCCCCGGTGAGACTCAATACACGGTGGTGGATCCGGGGCCGCAATACCAGGATTCCGCCTTGGCTGCCGCCGCGGCCTCGACTGGACCGGCGCGCCCGTGGGTGCAACAGCTCGCTATCCTAGTGGGGAAGGCGGATCAGCCGCCCACGACGACGCCCATCCCGTCGGCTGACACCAGTCAGTCGGGACAGGCGACGACCACCGGCCAAGAAAGCGGAGAATGAGCCTCGTTAACACCACCGACGCCACCGAAGAGGACCTGGAGGTCCTGCGCAGCCAGCTCGGGCGCGTGCCCCGAGGAGTTGTCGGTATCGCCGCGCGATGCGTGTGCGGTCGGCCCACTGTCGTGGCCACTGCGCCGCGCCTGCCCGACGGGACACCGTTCCCCACGACGTACTACCTGACGCACCCGGCTGCCGTGAAGGGGGCCTCGACGCTTGAGGCCGAGCACGTTATGGAATCCCTGAACGAGGAGCTGGCGCAGGACGAGGAGCTGCGCGCCGCCTACGCGCGCGCCCACGAGGCATACATCCAGGCACGCCTGTCCCTGGGTGACGTCCCCGAAATCTCTGGCGTCAGTGCGGGCGGTATGCCCACGCGCGTCAAGTGTCTGCACGCTCTGGTCGGGCACTCCCTGGCCGCGGGCCCCGGCGTCAACCCGATCGGTGATCGTGCGCTCGCGATGCTCGCAGAGCGCGGCCTGTTTTCCGCCGAGCGCTGCTCCTGCTGAGCGGCCCCACCAACGTTCGCCCCGGCCTCGTCCGGGACACACACGACCAGAAATGAAGCGATGACCCGCGTAGCTGCCATTGACTGTGGAACCAATTCGATCCGACTGCTCGTCGCCGACGGGCATATTGATGAAAGCGGTCGCCCGCACCTCGCCGACCTGACCCGACAGATGCGCATCGTGCGCCTGGGGCAGGGCGTGGATGCGCGCGGCTACCTGGATCCTGCGGCGATTGAGCGCACGGTGGAGGCTACGGTCGAGTATCAGCGCATGATCGAGGCCCTGGGTGCGACGAAGACCCGCTTCGTGGCGACCTCGGCGACGCGCGATGCTTCCAACAGCGCGGATTTCGTGCGTCAGATCAAGGCTGTCATCGGCGTGGAGCCCGAGGTTGTCGTCGGCACGGAGGAAGCCTCCCTGTCCTTCAATGGCGCGGTGAGCGGGCTCGGTGAGTCTGTCGCCGCCCCGATGCTGGTCGTCGACATCGGCGGTGGCTCGACTGAGCTGGTGCTGGGCGCGACACGCGTCGAGCAGGCGATCTCGATCGACATGGGTGCCGTGCGCGTCACCGAGAAGTTCTTCTCCGACGTGGACCCCACCGGCGGCGTGCCCGCTGCGGATCAGGAGCGAGCCATTGCATGGATTGATGAGCAGCTCGATCGCGCCGAAAAGTCCGTGGATCTGGCGCGCGTGCGCTCCCTCGTGGGTGTCGCGGGCACGGTTACCACGCTGACCGCTCAGGCGCTTGGCCTGACCTCCTACCAGCCCGAACGCATCCACGGCGCCCGCTTGAGCGCCGCGCAGTTCGAGGAAGCCGTGCGTTTCATGGTCGATCAGCCGACGTTCGTGAAGGCCTCCCTGGGCTTCATGCCTGAGGGCCGCGAGGACGTCATCGCCGCCGGCGCGCTCATCTGGAGTCGTATCGTGACGCGCGTGCTCGACCGTGCCAAGGCTGCCGGGCATCCGATTGAGCAGGTCGTTACCTCCGAGCATGACATTCTTGACGGCATCGCTCAGGCGATGATCTGACGGAGCTTGAGGCGAGCGCCAGCCTCCCGTAGGCTGGACCTGCGCCCGGGCGCGCCCCCGTGGCCCAATTGGCAGAGGCAACCGACTTAAAATCGGTGTGTTGTGGGTTCGAGTCCCACCGGGGGTACTGACGGCAGGCCTTATCGACGAGGCTGGGGATCGGTGCGCGCACACCTGACCTCGCGTGGACGCCGGGTTGCGCTGCGCGCATAATGGAACGTTTCCCACTTGTGGGTGCCACGTGCGACACTAGTGGCAGCACATCACTGACCAAGGAGGAAATATGGCCAACCCGGTGATGAATTCGATCGTGAAAGACTGGTCGACCCAGCAGACGACTCCCGCCGGATACCCGGCGATGCCGGGGTACCAGCCCGCCTCGCAGCAGGCGCCCAATCCCTACGGCGGTTCGATGAACCCCTACGCGCAGGGCGGAGTCGGCGACGCCGCGCAGACCACCTATCCGGCGCCCCAGGGAGCGCCCGTGTACGGCGTTCCTCAGGACCAGCAGGGCGCTTATAACGATTCCATGGCCTCCTACGAGGCAATGATGAACGCTCCCGCCGCCGACGCGGTGGACCGCGGGACGATGACCTTCGACGACGTCGTGGTCAAGTCCATCATGTGCTTCGGACTGCTTCTCGTGGGTGCGACGGCCGGGTGGATGACGGGCATCGTTGCGATGGACGTCGCGCTGGTGTTGTTCTTCGCCTCGTGCGCTGTGACGCTGGGCCTGGCGATCTTCATCCAGTTCTCGAAGAAGATTCGCCCGGGTGCCATCGTCACCTATTCCCTCATTGAGGGCTTTAGCCTCGGCGTGATCTCCTACACCTTTGAGTCCTACTTCCCGGGTATCGTGATCAGCGCGGTTCTGGCGACCCTCGTCGTCATCGGCACGACCTTGGCTGCCTTCATGCTGGGCTTCGTGCGTAACTCGTCGACGCTGACCCGCGTCGCGGGCATCGGTTCCCTTGCTTTCTTCTTCTACTACCTCGTCACCTTCGCGCTGTCGGTGAGCGGCATGGTGAACATGCGGGCCGTCAACAGCATCACGGTTTTCGGTATTCCGCTCGGCGTCATCATCGGCGTTCTCGCCGTCTTCATCGGCGTGCTGTGCCTCGTCCGTGACTTTGACGCGGTGAAGGTGGGCGTCGCGAGCAACGTGCCCGTGAAGTACGCGTGGCTGTGCACCTTCGCGATCATGACCGACGTCATTTGGATCTACCTTGAGATCCTCAAGATCCTGTCCTACCTCATGCGCCGCAACTGAGGCGCCGCTCCACCGATTTACCTCAAGGAAAGACACCATGGAAAACATTTCTGTGACCGGCGAATTCGGTCGTAAGCCCGTCCTCGCGTTCGATGGCACTCCGTCCGGCGAGCTCGTCGTCGAGGTCCTGCACGCTGGCGACGGTCAGGTCGTCGAGGCCGGCGACACGATCACGTGCCACTACTACGGTGCGGTCTTCGGCTCGAAGAATGACTTCGACAACTCCTTCGACCGCGGCGGCGCCCTGTCGTTCCAGATTGGCGTGGGCATGGTTATCCCCGGGTGGGATGAGGGCCTCGTGGGCAAGCGCGTGGGTGACCGCGTTCTGCTGTCCATCCCCGCCGAGCTCGGCTACGGCGAGCGCGGCGTCCCGCAGGCGGGTATCCCCGGCGGCGCGACCCTCGTGTTCGTCACCGACATCCTCGGTGTGAACTGATCTCGTTGTTGACGGGGGCGGGTCGGCACGTGAGTGCCGACCCGCCCCCGTTTCATGTGTGGTCCGATATGCCCGCTACTCGCTGGGCAGAGCCGGGCAGGCGACGCCCGTGCGCGCGTGGCACTCGTAGCCGCCGGGATTCTTGAACAGGTACTGCTGGTGATAGTCCTCGGCGTACCAGAATCGCGCGTTGGAATCGGTATCGGGCGCGGCGGAGAGAACGGTCTGGATGGGCCCGAAGCCTCGTGCGGAGAGGACCTCCTGGTAGGCCGCGCGCAGGGCGGTCGCGTCGTGCAGCTGCTCCGGTGTCGTTGTCCAGATCTGTGAGCGGTACTGGTCTCCGATGTCGTTGCCCTGGCCGCCAACCTGAGTGGGGTCGTGGATCTCAAAGAAGAGACGAATCAGATCGGCGGCGCTCGTCAGTGACGTGTCGAAGACGACGCGCACGGTCTCCGCGTGGCCCGTCGTATGAGAGCAGACCTGCTCGTAGGTGGGATCGGGGGTATGTCCGCCCATGTACCCCGTCGCGGTGGTGACGACTCCGGGCGCGTTCCACAGGGCTTTCTCGACGCCCCAGAAGCACCCCGCTGCCAGGTAGATGACCTCCTGGCCTGCTTCGGCCTCGGCCCTCATGTTCGAGCCAAGGACCGCGTGCGTCGTGGGCGCTACATCCGTGCGTGCGAGAGTGAAGATGTTGTTCATGCCAGACAGTATGCGCCACTAACCGCATACATGGCGCGCTGCGCGGACGGAAATGAGGCAGCGGGCGGGTACGCTTGTGGGTGAACGAAAAGGAGGGACCGTGGCCGCAACTCAGGAACAGCCGCGCTGGAAACTATCCGACCTCATGGGCAGGCTTTCCGCTGCGCTGCCCGCAAAGCACGCTGACGGACCCGCGCCCGCCCCCGTTATGGTGTCGGTGCGCGAGGAACACGAGGATGAACGTGATGTGACCCTCGCCGTCCCGCGGACCCTGCGCGTGGCCGCCGCGTTCTCGTGGCGCACCCTGGTCGTTCTCGGCCTGGTGATGGCCGTCCTGTGGGGTATCGCGCGCCTGACGATCGTCATCATGCCGGTGGCGATTGCGCTGACGGTGGCCGTGCTTCTGGAACCCCTCGTGTCCTGGATGCGGCGCCGTCTGCACCTCCCAGCGTCGCTGGCTGCGACCGTCGGCCTACTCGTCTTCTTCGCGGCCGTCGCCGGCGCGCTGAGCCAGGCGGCCGCCGAACTCATTCAGCAGGTCCCGCAGTTGGCGACGCAGGCCGCGGATGGTTTCCGCGCCCTGCTCGATGCGATCCTGCACAACGAGTTCCTGCAGAATGGCCCCCTCAAGATTGATACGACCGTCCTGACGTCCGCGGCTGAACAGCTGCGAACCGAGTTGGTCAACTGGCTCAACACGAACAAGGAAACGCTGGCGACTGGCGCCCTGAACATCACCTCCTCGGTGGGCACGCTGGCCACGTCCGGCCTGACGATGCTGTTCTGCCTGTTCTTCTTCTTGAAGGAGGGGCGCTCGATTTGGCTGTGGTGCGTGCGCCTGCTGCCCGCCCCCGCGCGCGTCCCCGTCCACGAGAGTGCGATTCGCGGATGGGCGACCTTCGGCTCTTACGTGCGTACGCAGATTCAGGTGGCGGCCATCGACGCGATCGGTATCGCCCTGGGCGCGTTCTTCCTGGGCGTACCTCTGGCCATCCCGATTGGCGTCATCACGTTCTTTGCTGCCTTCGTTCCGATCCTGGGTGCTCTGACCTCGGGCGTGATCGCGGTGCTGGTCGCGGCCGTTAATGGTGGCCTGACGAAGGCGATCATCATGCTGGTGATCATCCTGGTCGTCCAGCAGATCGAGTCCAACATTCTGCAGCCCTTCATGATGTCGAACGCGGTGTCCTTGCACCCCGTGGCCGTCATGCTGGTCATCACCGCGGGATCTGCGATTGCCGGTATCGCGGGTGCGATCTTCTCAGTGCCGATCGCGGCCTTTATCAACGCGACCGTCATGTACCTGCACGGCTACGACCCGATGCCTGAGCTGGCGACGGCTGAGGACCGCCCGGGTGGCCCTCCTGGCGCCCTTGAGGAGGAGATCGCGGCCTCCTACGCGGGTAAGCCCGATACGCGCCCGTACGTGACCCGCGAGCAGGCTGGTGAGGAAGAGGTCGTGGCGTCGCTGGACGCTCACGTCGAGGTCCATGCGGAGGCTGAGAAGGGGGATTCCGCGGAAGCGCCCGCGGCCACCGAGAACGAGAAGTCTGGCGAGCCTCCGACGCCCCACGTGGAGGCCTGAGACTCGCGCGCGTGTTGACGATAGAAGCGGGTCCCACCTATTGGTGGGACCCGCTACGTATTGATTGGGGGCGAGGCCGTGGGGGCCTCTGCGCTATGGCTCAGCCTTCGAAGGGCACGGCCTCGATGATCTCGACGTCGATCATGCGGCCCGTGGGGGCCTCGAAGGAGAGCTTGTCGCCGGCCTTGTGACCGATGACAGCGGCACCCAGGGGAGCCTGGGCGGAGAAGACCTGTATGCCCAGGTCGCCGCCGGCGTCGCGCGAACCGAGCAGGAACTTCTGTTCGCGGCCGGCGACCAGGGCGGTGACGACCATGCCGGGCTCGACGATGCCGTCGTCGGCGGGGGTCTCGCCGACCTCGGCGTGCTCAAGCATCTCCTGGAGGGCCTGGATGCGGGTCTCGTTCATGGACTGCTCGTTGCGCGCGGCGTGGTAGCCGCCGTTCTCGCGCAGGTCGCCCTCCTGGCGGGCGGCATCGATGAGGCGCGCGATTTCGACGCGCTTGACCTCGACGCGCTCCTTCAGCTCGTTCGCGAGCAGGTCGTACTGGGCCTGCGTGAGCCACTGTGTGTCAGCCATGGTTCCTCCAATGACGTGTCAGTAATCGAGCGCCGACACGGGTGCCGGCGCGCATGGTGTCGAGTGTAGCAACATTGCGCCAGGCCTCGGGTGTTGGGCGCCTGGGTGGCGAGTCAGGAATTCAAGACTGCCAGGTAGACGGCGACGCAGTGGCAGACCCACGCGGCGACGGTGAAGGCGTGGAAGATCTCGTGGAAGCCGAACCAGGCGGGGGAGGGGTCAGGCTTCTTCGTGCCGTAGACGACCGCGCCGAGTGTGTAGAGGACGCCTCCGGCGACAATCAACCACACGACGACCGGGCCGCCACCCGCCCACAGCTGGGGCAGGTACCAGACTGCGACCCACCCGAGCGCGACGTAGACGAGCGTGGTCAGCCAGCGCGGGGCGGTGGGCCAAAAGAGATTGAGGAGGATGCCGACGAGCGCCCCGCCCCAGACGACCGACAGGAGGACGGTTGCGTCGGATCGCTCCAGGAGAGCGATCGTGATCGGCGTGTACGTACCCGCGATGAGCAGGAAGATGTTGGAGTGGTCCAGGCGCTTCCACATGATCTCCCAGCGAGGCGCCCAGTAGAAGCGGTGGTAGGTGGCGGAGACGCCGAAGAGGATGAGGGAGCATGCCAGGTAGACGGCGGATCCGATCTTCGTCGCCGTCGTGGGTGCCAGGCAGACGAGGACGATGGATGCGGCGAGAGACAGCGGGGTAGCGCCCAGGTGTAGCCATCCGCGCAGCTTCGGCTTGATCTGCACGAGCTGGCCCGAGAACCACTCCTTGGGCGTGAGCGATGCGATCTTCATTAGTTCCCCCGATCGAGCTGTCAACATTTCTTACGAGTCCGTAGGTTACTACGCCGTAACTTATTGTGACAGGCGTGTTCTCGCACTCCGAGAGTACTTCTGTTTCCCTGCGTCCCCGGGCGCGATAACCTTAATGGCATAAGACTACGCTGCACCGCGGGGTGCGACAGCATCAGGAGGGACACCATGGCCCAGTGGAACATGCTCTACGACATGTACGAGCGTCGCCTCAAAGCTGAGTTGTCTGACGCCGCCGTACCCGCCCACATCGGGGTCATCCTGGACGGTAACCGCCGCTGGGCGAAGTCCCTGGGCGCAACCGCCTCGCAGGGGCACCGCGCGGGCGCCGGCAAGATCAGCGAGTTCCTCCAGTGGTCGGACGATGCAGGTGTGTCGATCGTGACGCTGTGGCTCCTGTCGACCGACAACCTGTCGCGCGAGGCCAGCGAGCTGGGCGAGCTGCTGCGCATCATCTGCGAGGCCGTCTCGCTCCTGGCCGACCAGGGGCGATGGAAGCTGGCCGTCGTCGGCGACCTGTCTCTGCTGCCCGAGAAGGTGGCTGAGGATCTGCGTGCGTCCGTCGCACGCACCGCCGACGTGCAGGGAATGACCGTCAATATCGCGGTCGGCTACGGCGGCCGACACGAGATCACCGAGGCCGTGCGTGCCATGATGCGCGAAGCCTCCGCCCAGGGCAAGACCCTCGACGAGCTCGCCGACTCCTTCACCGACGCGGACATTACCGCCCACCTGTACACGAAGGACCAGCCCGACCCCGACCTCGTCATTCGCACCTCCGGCGAACAGCGCCTGTCGGGCTTCATGCTGTGGCAGTCCGTGCACTCCGAGTACTACTTCTGCGAGGTCTACTGGCCGGACTTCCGCCGCGTCGACTTCCTGCGCGCCCTGCGCTCCTACGCGCAGCGCGAGCGCCGCATGGGCAAGTGAGCGCGCGCCGAAGAACGCCACCAAGCTAACGGACGAGGCCGGACCCCGATGGGGGACCGGCCTCGTGAACGTGTGCGCTGGAATCAGGCGAGCTCGTGCGCCCAGGGCGGATTCGCGCCCTTGCGCGACACCGTCACGTCGGACACGGCGCTCGCGCGGTCGATGATCGCCCGGACCTGCTCCTCGGGCAGGGTACGCAGAGTCTCGCGAGCCTCGCCACCACGCAACCCCATGCCCCACATGGCGTCGATGATGCCGCCCATGAAGGAGTCCCCCGCGCCGACCGTGTCGACGACCGGGACGTCCGCGGGGGTCTTCGTGAAGCGCAGGCCCGAGGCGGTGGCGACGTCGCTGCCATGCTTGCCGCGCGTGACCACCACGAGCGACGGTCCCATACCCAGCCAACGATCCACGACCTCGTCGATGGGAGCGCCGCCCGTCAACCACTCGATGTCCTCATCCGACACCTTGACGACGTCCGCCAGCGCAATAAAACGCTCGATGGAGGCGAGTGCTGCCTCCGGTTCGCCCATGATCGAGGGACGCGCGTTCGGATCGAAGCACACGAGCGCATGCTCGCGGCCACGGGCCAGGGCGTCAAGGACTGCGGAAGCACCGGGCTCGATGATGGCGGAGATTGAACCGGCCTCAAGGATCTGAGCGGTAGGTGGAACCTTGATCGGCGGAGTCGGCGCCCACTCCAGGTCGAAGGTGTAGGAGGCTGCGCCCGACTCGTCCAGGCGTGCCAGCGCCGTCGACGTGTGTGAGGCGCCGCGCGAGGCGGCGGTGACGTGCACGTCGGAATCGTTCATGTGGAAGTCGATGAGACGGCCGCGCTCGTCCAGACCGATCCACGTCGCCAGAGCCACCGGCCGACCCAGACGCCCCAGCGTCAGGGCGACGTTCGCGGGAGAACCACCCGGGATCTCAACGGGGAAGTCGGGCTGCTCATACGTCATGACGACGTCGATGAGCGCCTCGCCGATCGCGAGAATGTGGGGGCCAGATTGCACCGTCATGGTGTCTCCTCACCTGCGTGTGAGCGGATCTACAGAATGTACATTAGCGTGCTTCCGCGCCGGGTGTCACCGTGCGTTCAGAAAGACGCGTTTGGGCGCCGTCCAAGATCTGGGAACAGCGCGCTGCCAGTGCTTCGCCGCGTTCCCACATCGTGAGAGTGTCCTCCAGCGGCGCCTGTCCGCCTTCGAGGGTTTGGACGATGCGCACGAGTTCGTCGCGCGCCTCCTCGTAGCCGAGGGACTGGGGATCGGGGAGCTGGTCGTTCGTGGTCATAACAGTGTTCCTTTGCGTGAGAAGTCTGGGGACGAGGCTGGGGTGGGCCCTGCGAGTTAGGCGTCTGTGTCGGGGGTGTTCGGGGTGGGAGTGGGGTTCGTGGCCCCCACGACCTGGGCGACCATGCGGCCCGACGCCAGGATGCCTTCGATGAGGTCGCCCTTCTTGATCTGCGCCGAGGATGTGATGAGGGCGCCCGACGGGGTCTTCAGGAGGGCGTATCCGCGGTCCAGCGTTGCCTGCGGGGACAGGGCCGTGAGCGTCGCGCGCGAACGCGTCAGCTGCTGGCGCTCCGACGCGAGCCGACGCTCGATCGCCGCTCTCAGCGCGCTCACCTTCTGTGCGAGGGCCACGCGATGCCCCTCGACGATCGCCTCCGGGCCCTGGAGCACCGGGCGCGACGCGATGAGCGTCAGGTTCGAGCGCTCCGTCGCCAGGCGCGCCCCCAGCGCCCCGCGCATGCGGGTCAGCGCCTGAGAGATGCCGTCGCGCTCGCGGGCGCGGTCCGGGACGATGCGGCGAGCCGCATCCGTCGGGGTCGAGGCCCGGTAGTCGGCGACCAGGTCCAGCAGGGGAGAATCGCCCTCGTGGCCAATCGCGGAGACGATGGGCGTGCGGGCGTCCGCGACGGCGCGCACGAGGCGTTCGTCGGAGAAGGGAAGGAGATCCTCGACCGCGCCGCCGCCGCGCGCGATCACGATGACGTCCACGTCCTCCATCGCGTCCAGCTCGAGGAGCGCGCGGCCCACCTCGGGCACGCAGTGATCACCCTGGACGGCGACCTCGCGGATCTCGAAGCGCGCGCTCGGCCAGCGGTCCGACGCGTTCACGACCACGTCGTCCTTCGCCTTCGCGTTGCGGCCGCAGATCAGGCCGATCGTGCGCGGCAGGAAGGGGAGGGGCTTCTTGCGGGCATCCGAGAACAAGCCCTCGGCCGCCAGGCGGGCGCGCAGCGCCTCAATCTGGGCCAGCAGATCGCCCACACCCTGCAGGTGAATCTCCGCGGCCTGCAGGTTGAGGCGGCCCGAGCGCTCCCAAAACACCGGCTTCACGCGCGTCACCACGCGCGCGCCCTCGGTCAGCGGCGTCGAATCCATGACGCCCGCCCACGCGGTCACCGTCATCGACGTGTCCGTCTGAAGGTCCCGCAGCGTCAAAAAGTGCATCTTCGCGCCCGGACGCACCTTGTACTCAACGACCTGGCCCTCCACCCACAGGGGGCTCATGCGGTCCACGTACACCTTGATGTTCTCCGTCAGCCTGCGCAGCGGCCACGGATTATCCCGCGTCGTATCAGCCGCCTTCGCGGCGGGCGGACGAGGCTGGGGCGAGCCGCCCGGAGGCGGCGCAGCAGGGGAATGAGGCAATGTCACGCCACTCAGCATGCCACACGAATAGCCCCGCCGCGCTGCCGCGCCGTACCCCTGTGGACAGCCCCTCTTGCCCGGTCAGCTGAGCGAGCGGGGGTGCCCGGGCCCGCCCCGCACCCAGGGCGGTCGAGGAGTGGGGGTGGCCCCAGCCTCGTCGATGAGGAGCGTGTGGGATTGCCACGAGCGCGCGCACGGGCGCGTCCCCGGGCGCTAGGGTGGATGCATGAATGAAAACGTCGACCTGCGTGCCAGCGCCGAATCCCCCCTGCCTGCCTCCCACGGCGAGGGCAGCGGCCGCATCCTCTTGGCGGCCCCTCGTGGATACTGCGCCGGCGTGGACCGCGCCGTCGACGTCGTCGAAAAGGCCCTCGAGCTCTACGGCGCGCCCGTGTACGTGCGCAAGGAGATCGTCCACAACAAGTTCGTCGTCGAGTCGCTGACCAAGCGCGGCGCGATCTTCGTCCAGGAGACCGACGAGGTGCCCGAGGGGGCGCGCGTCGTCTTCTCCGCGCACGGCGTCTCCCCGGCCGTCCACGAGGCTGCCGCCACCCGCCACCTCGCCACGATCGACGCGACCTGCCCGCTCGTGACCAAGGTGCACCGCGAGGCCGTGCGCTTCGCGAAGGAAGACTACGACATCATTCTGGTGGGCCACCAGGGGCACGAGGAGGTTGAGGGCACCTTCGGCGAGGCCCCCGACCACATCCAGGTCGTCGGCACCCCCGACGAGGTGGATAACGTCGTCGTGCGTGACCCCTCGCGCGTCGTGTGGATCTCCCAGACCACGCTCTCCGTCGACGAGACCCGTGAGACCGTGGATCGCCTGCGCCAGCGCTTCCCGCAGCTCATCGACCCGCCGTCGGACGACATCTGCTACGCCACCCAGAACCGCCAGGGCGCCGTGAAATTCATCGCGCCCCAGGTGGACGTCATGGTCGTCGTCGGCTCGGCGAACTCCTCGAACTCCGTGCGTCTCGTCGAGGTCGCGCTCGAGGCCGGGGCGGGCGCCGCCTACCGCGTCGACAAGGCCGACGAGCTCGACGAATCCTGGTTCGAGGGGGCCCAGACCGTGGGCCTCACCTCCGGCGCGTCCGTGCCCGAAATCCTCGTGCGTGACGTCATCGAATGGCTGCAGGAGCGCGGATTCCCCACCGTCGAGGTGGCCCGCACCGAAACCGAATCGACGACCTTCGCGCTGCCCCGCGACCTGCGCGCCGACCTCAAGAACGCCGGCATGGCACCCGCGCGCCCCCACGCGCCCCGCGTCGCCGGGCCAAACCACACGAAGTAGGGCAACGCCACCGGGCCTGCTCCGATAGGATGGGGGCGTGTCTCTTACTATCGGTATCGCCGGACTGCCCAACGTCGGCAAGTCCACCCTGTTCAACGCCCTGACCCGCGCGACCGTGCTCGCCGCGAACTACCCCTTCGCGACCATCGAGCCCAACGTCGGCGTCGTGCCCCTGCCCGACCCGCGCCTGAACAAGCTCGCGGAGATCTTCGGCTCCCAGCGCATTCTGCCCGCCACCGTGTCCTTCGTGGACATCGCCGGCATCGTGCGCGGCGCCTCCGAGGGTGAGGGCCTGGGCAACCAGTTCCTCGCCAACATCCGCGAGGCCGACGCGATCTGCCAGGTCACGCGCGCCTTCTCCGACCCCGACGTCGTGCACGTCGACGGCAAGGTGGACCCGGCCTCGGACATCGAGACCATCAAGACCGAGCTGATCCTCGCCGACATGCAGACCGTCGAGAAGCAGATCCCGCGCCTCGAGAAGGAGGTGCGCGGCAAGAAGACCGAGCCGATCGTCCTCGAGACCGCCCGCCAGGCGTTGGAGCTGCTGGAACGCGGCGATCTGCTGTCCGGCCCCGAGGGTGCCAAGCTGGACCAGGACGCGCTGCGTACCTTCCAGCTCATGACCTCCAAGCCCTTCATCTTCGTGTTCAACATGGACGCCGCCGAGATGGACAACGAGGAGATGAAGGACGAACTGCGAGCCCTCGTCGCGCCCGCCGAAGCCATCTTCCTGGACGCCCAGTTCGAGGCCGAGCTGGTCGAGCTCGACGACGAGGACGCCCGCGAGATGCTCGCCGAATCCGGCCAGGACGAGTCCGGCCTGGACAAGCTGGCCCGCGTCGGCTTCGACACCCTCGGCCTGCAGACTTACCTCACCGCCGGCGAGAAGGAAGCGCGCGCCTGGACGATCCACAAGGGCGACACCGCCCCCAAGGCCGCCGGCGTCATCCACACGGACTTCGAGAAGGGCTTCATCAAGGCCGAGGTCGTCTCCTACGACGACCTGGTCGAGGCCGGCTCCATGGCCGCCGCGAAGGCCGCCGGCAAGGTCCGCATGGAAGGCAAGGACTACGTCATGGAAGACGGAGACGTCGTGGAGTTCCGCTTCAACGTCTGATCGTTTCTGAACGAGGCAGTGGCCGGGTCGCGCGAGGGCGTGGCCCGGCTTTGCTGTTGTAGTGGACCAAAGCGATGAGCGCAATGTGACCAGAATTTTCCTTGTTCTTAAGCATGCAGATTTAAGTTTGACAGCTTAGGCTGTGTTTAATCATCAGGCCAAAGGGGGTATGAAGTGGAAAGGCCGAGTGTTGAACTTCAGCAAGTACTTGACGCGGCTCATCAGCATGCGGAATCGCTACGTGAGTTGGCTCTCCTAATAAACCTCCGTCGCGATCTTGAGAAATTGCCTTCCGGCTGGGCTGATAAATCTGGGAAGAAAAAAGCTGCTTTGCGTTGGGGGATCTTCGTAATGATTTATGCAGCGACGGAGGGTTTTTTCAATGAGGTGCTTGAAGATCCTAAGCAAACCAGGGTCCTATCGCTTAACCCCGACAAATTGAGGTCTGCTGGTGAAAGTCACAGAGTGCGCCTGTTCACTCGTGAGTGGGGAGTGCGTACCAGGGTACCTGTGAATCCCTGTCACTCTGGCAATTATTCTCGATGGGTCGTTTTTGAAGGCGAAAGTTTACGGAATTACCTACGTGACATGAAGGACTTGCGCGACCGTCTCGCACATGGCGGTGACCCATTTTCTGCCTCGAATGCCTCTGGTGCGCTATGGGATCTCAAGGAGGGCGTTTCAATGAGGCTCATGGGAGTGGAAGGATTCTTTCAAGCCTCCATTGATCTTGTTGCTCAGACGATTCTCGCTTTTGGTGGAACCAGTGAGGACATTCCGGAGTGGCCGGAGCCTGTGAGGAGCAAGAATTCTGCAAAGAAGCTTCCTGCTCTGAAGCTGCTTCCGTGAGATTGAAGTTGGTAAAGGCTCTGGAACTGCATTGTATTGAGCGGAGATGATGACCAACTCGCTTCGGATTGTTGTGCGAGTTGAGATGGATGTTTCTTAGAAAGGAAGACAATGTCGTCTCTTGTGTGGTGGCTACAGCTTCTCATCCTTATTGCATTTGTGGCATTTTTTTGGTGGAGATGGAAGATGGTCAACCGGGCTTGGCTATCAGAAGAACGATGTGAAGAGTTGTCATGGCTGGTAGTTGAGGATCTGTTTGAAAATGCGCCAGAAGCGGGTGTGTCAGTCCAATTTCGTCCTAGCTATTGGCTGAATTCTGGACTGAATGACTCTGAGTGGATTTACCTCTGTCGTTGGATGGTCATGCGGGGTCTTGTCTCTGTGCCGAACGGCTTGGGAGTGTTCGAGATTATGATGAACTATGCGCCAATGACGTTGGCATTGACTCAGAAATCATGGGAGCTGATCATGAATAGAGAGATTCGACCGAACATATCCATCGGTTCTATTGGTAATGTCAACGGTCCAATTAATGTCGGTGGGGAACAATTCGTCATTTATGGGCAGGAGCTGAGCGGAGATGATCTACAAGCGCTCGTTGGGGCTCTTCGTCAGGATGCGCGGGGTGCGTCTGAACCTCGGGCATCTTCCCTCCGTGAAGCGGCGAATACCTTAGAAGATGCTGTTGAAGGGCGCGAACCTGCATTCTCGCCTGCAGTAACAGGGGCGTTGAAATGGGTGCGTCAGTGTGTGACTGACGCGGTTGGCAATGCAGGTGGACAAGCACTGCTAACCGCGACTGTTGCGGTGGCGAAGGCGCTTGGTTGGGTTTAGCGCCCGCGGCCAACTAGGCGTTACGTACACCAAGAGATGAAGGTGGAAGTGACTCGTTCAACCTCTGCAATCGAGAGGTAGCACGGGATAAAGCGGGCTTTTGGCCCGTCGATTAAGTAGTTGTCGCAGGAAGAATGATGAGCAACGATCCTCTAAAACTTGACGAGCTTGGAGAATGGGCAGGTCTCTGGTGGCTGCCGGAAGCACCTGGCGAGCGACTGCCTGGTGTCTTGCGGTACGACGGACAGGGCGGGCTCGCCCTCTCGCTGATCGGAGCCTTCGAGGAGCGTATCTTCCAGCAGTTGGCGCCTGGGGTTAAGGATGAGCTTGAGGGCCTCAGAGTGTGGGATGTGATTTATGGTGTGGCTCAACAACGCGAGATCACACTCCTCGGCTGCGTTCCCGTCAGAAGTAGACGGAGTATAGGCGCGCGGGTCGAAAGTCCGGATACGCAGGTGGTGAAAGCGACGACAGCGATAATCGGAGCGCATGTTAGCGGACGAGAAGATGCGGCTTTTGAAGCGGCTGAGATATCTGTCGAAGACTTGATGCTCTGGGCTGCATCGTCTGTATTTTCGGGTCAGCACGGTACTCGTAATGGCATGCCGGATGGAACTGGAGCAATCTCGGTGAAACCGGTCGCAGAGCAATCGGTGACGGTCAACGATACTGAGTATCGCCTTGAGCATACTCATACTCTGCCATTCTGGGACTGGAGTAGGGGGAAAACGGTTGGACGAATGCGTGATGTTGTATCCATCCGTGTCCGCTGGGCTGAGCCGTCCGCCCTCAAAACTGCGTTGGAAGCTGCAAGCCTGGTGCAAGATCTGATTGCGCTGGCAACGCACCGTGCTGCTGGCGTCATCTGGCTCCAGTTGGAGCTTGCAGGGACTAAGGCACTCCTTCCAGATGGGCGGATGCTACCACCTCGGCGCGCGGATGTTCTGTACTCCCCTGTAGCAATCGGCAAATCTGATGAGAAGGCTATTGATCCTGGCAGTGTTCTCTTTACCTGCGATATGCTCCCGTTCGAAGAACTCATGCCGCGCTGGTGTGAGGTGCGGGGAAAACTGCAGGCGGCTATCAATATGATCCTGGGCCTGCGCTACGCTCCTGCGCGTTTCGTTGAGAATAATCTTCTAATGGCAGTGGGTGCTGCGGAGGCGCTCCATCGAGGCCTTGCTATTGAGGAGAAACCAATCCCCGAGGCAGAGTTCAAGAAGATTCGTAAAGCTATGCTTGGGCAGGTGCCTGAGGAATATCGCGGCAGGTTCAAAGAATTGGAGGGGTCTGGGTTTTTCGGACCGTTTGTTTTGAGAGGGTTGTTCTGAGTAGTCCCGGCTGCTTGTGGCCGGGCAGAATGGATGACCATGAGGAAGTTCTCGAAGCACACGCCTGAGCAGATTGTCGTGAAGCTGGAGAAGGCCGAAGCGTTGCGAGGTGAGGGCATGAGTACGGCCCAGGCCTGCCGCGTGCTGGGTATCAGTGAGGCGACGTTGTGCCGGTGGCGTCAGCGTTATGGGTCAATGAATCGTAGTGAGGCCAAGGAACTGCGTGAGTTGCGTGAGCAAAACGCGCGCCTCAAACAGTTGCTGGGCCAAGCAGAGCTAGAAAAGGCAGCGTTGCGAGAGCTGGCGGAGGGAAACTTCTAAGCCCGGCGCGCAGGCACGAGGCTGTGAGCTACCTGGTTGGCCAGGGGTTTTCTCAGCGCCTTGCATGCCGCGTTGCCGGGCTGTCCCGGTCAGCGTATTGCCGGGCCCGCGCGGCGGGCGGGGCGAAAACGCTGCGTGATCATGGGCCTGTGCGCCAGTGGATGAACGATTTTGCCACCACGCATCGACGCTGGGGCTATAAACGCGCCTGGGCGCGGGCCAAGAGCGAGGGCATTGTCGTGGGGCGTGATACGTTCCGGCGCTTGTGGCGCACCGAAGGGCTGCGCGTGCGCCCGCGCAAAGCCCCCAAGCCCCGCACTGCGCCGCGCCTCCAGCGCCTGGTCAAGGCTAGCGCGCCGGGGCAGGTGTGGGCCATTGATTTCCAGTTCGATTCGGACTGGAGGGGACGCGTGTTCAAGGTCTGTAACCTCATCGATGAGTTCACGCGCCAGCACCTGGCTTTCCGCGTCGAGCGGCGTATGGGAGCCGCCGACGTGATCGAAATGCTTGACCTGGCTGCCCTAACCCATGGGGCACCCCAGGTGCTGCGCGCCGATAACGGGCCCGAATTCATCGCCGCCGCCATGGGGCGCTGGGCCAACGAGCACAACACGCTCCAAGCGTTCATCCCGCCGGGCCAACCCTGGCATAACGGGTTCGTGGAATCCTTGCACAACCGGATGCGTGATGAACTCCTGGAGGACAACATGTTCGAAGGGCTTGACCACGCGCGCGCACTAATCGGCGCCTGGTCCCACCGCTACAATGAAGAGCACCCCCACAGCGCGCTGGACTGGCTCTCACCCAACCAATACGCGCGCCAATGGGCACAACACCACCAATAACAACCAACAACCCTCAAAACACCCGGTCCACAAAACCAGACCAGGCCAGAATCGATTCGAAATTCGCCGACGCTTCGAGACAGGCTTCTCGCTCTAGCTGGGTCAAGTCCTGTGGAGTGGTGTAATCGTTTTGTGTCCTTCGGGTTGGGTTATGCGCTGAGTTGGAGTGGGGTGTCCTCCTGTTGGGTGGGTTGGGGTGTGAGTCGTGATTTGGTGAGGATGTCGAGGCTGAGGTAGCGTCGGCCTTCGGCCCATTCGTCGTTTTGTTCGGCGAGGACGGCTCCGACCAGGCGGATGATGGCCTGGCGGTTGGGGAAGATTCCCACGGAGTCGGTGCGTCGGCGGATTTCGCGGTTGAGGCGCTCGTTGGGGTTGTTGGACCAGATCTGGGTCCATACCCCGGTGGGGAAGGACGTGAAGGCGAGGACGTCTGCCCTGGCTTGATCGAGGTGGTCACACACGGCGGGGAGCTTGTCGTTCACGTAGTCCAAGAGCCGGTCGTATTGAGCGTTGACCGATGCGGCGTCGGGCTGGTCGTACACCGAGTGCAGCATCGCTTTGACGGCGGGCCATAGCGCTTTGGGGGTGACCGACATGAGATTCGCGGCGTAGTGGGTGCGGCATCGTTGCCAGGTGGCTCCGGGCAGGTTGGCGGCGATGGCCTCAACTAGGCCCAGATGGGCGTCGCTGGTGACCAGGCGCACGCCGGTGAGGCCTCGGGCGACCAGGTCAGCGAAGAACTCGTTCCACGCCGGGCCGGTCTCGCTGGTGGATACGCGCACCCCCAGTACTTCGCGGTGTCCGTCATTGTTGACTCCGGTGGCAACCAGGACCGCGCACGAGACGACGCGCCCTCCTTCGCGCACCTTCATGGTCAGTGCGTCAGCGGCGACGAACGTGAAAGGCCCAGCGTCATTGAGGGGGCGATGACGGAACTCGTCCACGTGTTCGTCCAGGTCGGCTGCCATGCGTGAGACCTGGGACTTCGACAGTCCTGTGATCCCCAGGGTTTTGACGAGCTTGTCCATGCGGCGCGTGGATACTCCCGCTAAGTAACAGTCAGCGACCACTGTGATCAAGGCGCTTTCGGAGCGTTTGCGGCGCTGCAACAACCACTCTGGAAAGTAGGTTCCTGAGCGCAGCTTGGGGATCGCCACGTCAATGGTGCCGACCCTGGTGTCCAGGGGCCGGTAGCGATACCCATTGCGCTGGGCCTGACGCTGCGGGTCTTGTTGGCCCCACTGGGCCCCACACACGGTGTCAGCGTCCGCTGATAACAACGCGTTAATGACGTGCTGGAGCAGGGAACGCATCAAATCCGGGGATGCCTGGGATAACGCCTCGCCAAGCAGGCCAGCAGGGTCGATAATATGAGGAGCGGTCATCGTTGTGCCTCCAAATCATTTCGAGTCAGAAGTAGAGAGCTTTCTCGAAGGATCACACGGTGACCGCACCCATATCAAACGGGCCGACCACCACACGGTTACACCACTATGCGGGACGCTACTTGTTGCGGTGCGGTTGTCTTCTTTCTCACCGTATTGGACCCTGCGAAATTAATTGGATACGATAGGCCCATGTTGATTTCAGGTTCCGTTTTCATGCGGCCGCTCACCAGCCGCTAAGGCGGTTTTCTCCCTCCCGCAGGTTAGAAACCGCTCCGGTCCTTTAGCCGGGCGGCCATTTGCCATGCCCGGCTCCGTTTCAACTCCACGGAGCACACCTGATGTCTACATACGGATACGGCCGTCACGAACATGGCCAAAATTTTCTCACAGACCACAAGATCATCAACTCCATCGTCGATCTTGTAAAACAAACCTCCGGCCCCATCATTGAGATCGGGCCAGGAAGCGGTGCCCTCACTCACCCGATATCCCACTTGGGGAGGGCAATAACGGCAGTTGAGGTAGACGCAAAACTAGCTGCCAAACTCACAAAAAAGACCGCCTCGGCGTCGGTCGAAGTGGTCCATGATGATTTCCTCAACTTCCCGTTACCCGCCACTCCCTGCGTCATTGTGGGAAACATTCCCTTTCACCTCACCACTGCCATTCTTCGAAAGTTGTTGCATGCGCCGGCATGGACTGCCGCTGTACTCCTCATGCAGTGGGAAGTCGCTCGCCGCCGGGCCGGGGTAGGTGCAAGCACGATGATGACAGCTCAGTGGTCCCCATGGTTCACGTTTCACCTTGGTTCCCGAGTACCAAGGTCTGCTTTCCGGCCACAGCCAAACGTTGACGGGGGGATCTTAGTGATCCGCCGGGTGGGTGACCCGAAGATCCCGATAGAGCAACGCAAAGCCTTTCAGGCGATGGTGCACACCGTTTTCACCGCCCGGGGACGCGGGATAGGGGAAATTCTCCGAAGGGCAGGGTTGTTTTCATCACGTTCAGAGACACAATCATGGTTGCGCTCGCGAGGAATCGACCCCGCAACCCTACCTCCCAGATTGCACACCAGCGACTGGATCGATCTCTTCCAGGTGACTGGTTCCTCTTCACCGCGCCATCGGCCCATTTCACAATCGGGAAGTAGTCAACGCCCTCCTCAACGGAAAAATCGAGGCCGGCGGCGGTAATCCCCCCACCACCAAAACCGAAATCCACCAGTAGTAGTGAACGACCCATGTTCGTCTACCGTGAGCCGCGTTATGGCAGTGACGTGTTCTCGTCGGGCACAGTCATAGTTCCCGGCGTTGCCAGCGACAGGGTTCTACACCCAGCAGCGGGACCGATCAAAATCACCCGCACGGGGAACGACCCTGCTGGTGGTTTCGATTTTGATGAAAGCGAGGAGACATAGCCCCTCGCCAACTCCCCGTAGCTGGCGAACAGTAGCTCCTGGCGCTGGCGCTCGTTGGTGAGTTTGCGTGCCACATCGAAAGCCTTATCGACTTCCCGGTCCAAGTTGTTGTGAGCCTTGAGCAGAATTGGGTCCATCGATAACGGGTTGTAGTGCTCCGCGAGTGACCGCTGGGGGTGCCGCTCGCGTGCCCGCAGCACCAACTGTCCAGCGTCGATGATTCGCTGCTGCGCCTTCTCATCTAGTTCACACAGAGCTGGTCCGCAGTTGTAGCTCCCGATGTACTCCGAAAAACGGAAAAAATAAATAGTGGGGATACATCAACCTTCCACTTTCCATTCTTCCGGCTCAGAGTATTGAGGGGTCTGGGACCGGGTCCGTAAACCCTTTATGTTTTTCGCGCACAGCGGTTTTTAGCGACGCACCCTATAGGTTTTCCGCAGAACCTATATGTGTTTCTGTGCACCCCCATATGTTGTCTGTTTCTAGCGGTATTTCGTTGTACTTTGCGCATCGAATAGTTATTTATCGACGACACTCCGTGGAGTTCCGCTTCAACGTCTGAGTTTTCTTCTACGAGGCAGTGGCCGGGTCGCGCGAGGGCGTGGCCCGGCTTTGCTGTTGGGAGCTTTCGGGGCGTTAGCGTTCAGGTTGAACTCAGCCCCGGCCTCGTGAATATGGTCGCATGGTGCACATAAACGTGGGGCAGGGTCTCATTCGCCCTGCCCCACGCCTCATGCGCCTGTTCCCGTTCCTGTGATTGCCGGCGACGGCTGGCCTGTGACGGCCTTCGATACTGACGTCGAACTCACCGAGCGCGCCAGGCGGACGAGAACGTCGAGCTGCTTGGGAGGCGTTCCCAGAGACGTAGCCACGTCCTCGTTCAATAGCTTCCGGAGCTCGGTCACGATCCACTCGACCTCGCAGTCTGGTGCGACGCTCGTGTCCGCCTGAACCCAGAGCTTGCTCGGAGAACCGGTAACGAAGACGGTACAGCGCTCGACACCGGGAAGGTCCTGAACGCGCTCGGAGAGGGCTTGCGACAGGACATCGGGGGAGAGAGTAGCCGCCAGATCGCCATCGGAGCCGCTGAGCCTGAGCGGAGAATTCGCAGGCCTGCGCGGCACCTGCATGAGAAGCAGGAAGAGACCGGTGACGAAGGCAAGCGCTGATGCCAGAACGCCGCACGGCACGAGCCAGTGGGCGCGAGGCGAAAGAATCGCTCCGAATTGGTCCTGCGCCGCGGCAAGGTACGCGGAAAGGCCGGGCAGATGGTGGCCAGCATCGAGGCCGGACGCGAGGAACCAGGCGGACGCGCAGATGATAAGCAGCCCGAAGAATGCCAGGAGAACCCTGTTGAGAGCGGCAGAAACTGAACGCATAATCTGCTCTCTTTCAGCTCACGCGCTTGGCGCGGACACGGCTGCGGGTGATGCCCTCGGGGTTGAAAACCTCCAGGGCCTCGTCGGTCTTCTTGGACGCAGCTTCGCGCACGGCGTCTAAGTCATCCGCGTCGCTGAAGACGACAACGTCGACTCGTGACCTGCGCACGGTGGCGGAAGCGGACCGATTCGTGGCGAGCTGTTCGACGTGCATCTTCACGAGGATTGCCAGGTCAGAACGGTGAAGTGCCGTCTGCCCGGGGATATCGTCGGGAAGAAAAGCCACGTGCTTGGGGCGGCCAGGCCACAGTGCTGCGACAAGCATCAACAGGCCGCATACGGCTGCGATTCCGGCAGTAATAAGTGCTGCGATGGAGCTGAAGGACACCGTGCCGACCGCGTCGAGCGTGGCGACGGTGCGCTGCGGCCAGGCCCCCGTGAGGAGGCGGTATCCCGTCAGCCATGTGCCGAGTCCGCCGACGATGAGGAGCAGCAATGCTAAGACGGTGGCAGATGCGATCCGGGTCGGTCGATAAATGAGCGCCGGTACGGGTGCTCTCATCTCAGGCTCCTCCTGACATGATTGCTTGGGTTGAGCCACGAAATGTTGATGGACATCTTGGCGACGCGTACCCCACACAGCTTTTCGACGCGACCGCTCACGTGTGCGCGCAGGTCCTCGATAGTGGAGGACAAGGGGGTGGGGAAGACGAGGCCGAGGTCCAGATGGAGGATCGCGCGCTGCCCATAGAGTTGGCACGCGGCCTCGGGCCGAGACCCGAAGTTTCGGCGTGAGCCAATCCCGAGGACTCCACCTGCGTTCGAGCCGACGGCGGCAAATTCAAACGCGGCTTGAGCGGCGATTCGGGCGACGACATTGTCCGGAATAGTCGTGGTGCCACGCTGCGTCAAGGAGTATTCCTTCTCGCGCGACGGCTTCGACTGCGTGAGCGCGGAGTCAGGCGCGGCCACGCTCGTCACCTCTTTCGCCAATCGAGGATACGTTGGACATCGACCCGGCCCTCCAGATAAAGGCCCACTACCCATCCGACGACGCCGCACAGGGCAACGAGGACGAAGCTGGCGAAGGAACCGAACGCGAGAACGGCCCCCATGAACAGGCCCACCAGGAGAGCCAGGTGCGTTGTCTTCATGAGAATTCCTCAGATCCAGGCGTCGAGGTCGATTACTTCAGATCGGTTGAGACGGAGGTGTTTGTTTCCTCCTCGGGCAGGTGGACGTCGGTGACGTCGATGTTGACTTCGACGACCTCCAGGCCGGTGGTTCCTTCGATCTGGTCGATGATGTTGCTGCGAATGTCGTTGCAGACGTTGAGGATGGAGTAGCCGTACTCGACGACGACGGTGACATCAATGGCGGCCTGGGTTTCGCCCTTGTGTACGGTGATGCCGCCGGTGACGTTGGTCTGGGTGGTGGGGATGCGGTCGGTTACGGCGCTGAAGGCGCGGCGTACGGCATTGCCCATGCCGTACACGCCGGGCACCTGGCGGGCGGCCATGCCAGCGATCTTAGCGACGACGTTTTCCTCGATGGTGGTCGTGCCGTGGTCGGTCTGGAGGGGGCCCTCGGGAGTCTTGTCCTGGTCAACGTTCTCGTTGTTGTCGCTCATGTGAGCCTCTTTCATTGAATCGGAGGTGGGGGCCGCTGGGTGATGCGCGGCTCAAGCAACGGGTCAGTGACGTGTCGTCGTAGGTACTGCGATCAGCTTGTGTGCCCTGCTGATCGCTCTGGCATTGCTCCCCGTAACCATTCTTGCGTGGTTTGTCGGATGCTGTCGGTTGAAAAACTGCTGTGACCTCGTTAAGTGAGATGTGTCACCGACGTGCGACAAATAGTGATACGAGGTCACGAGAACTTTCTTCACGACGAGGTCGTGGCTGGGTCGCGCGAGAGCGTGGCCCGGCTTTGCTGTTGTGTGAGTACGAGCCGAATAGTGTTGCCGATCACCCGGGTGGTAGGGTGTGGCCATGACGACGGATAGCCAGTACTCATGGCCGCGCTTTTTTATGGAACTAGCGGACAAACTGCTTGCCTTCAAAGATGATCGGCAGGCTCTTATTGCGACGTTGCAGCATGTCTACGCCGAACTCGGTATGGACCTGCCGACGCTTGACTCCGGCGGTATTCCGACGGATATTGATCCTTTCACGGTCTACGGCCTCTTTAATCGAGGCCTCACAGACAATAAGCGCCGGGCGGTTGCCCTCGGAATTGGTGGCGCTCTCGGCGTGCAGGCCCCTCTACATGATGATTTTGTCGGTGTCCCCGTCCTGCTCAACATCAACGCGACCTTCTACGACCAGGTGCGTCGGGACGATGGGGATATCGATAGGCTGTGGGACTTGTTTGCGGTTGCGCTGGCTTACGCGGATCAGCCGACTGAACAGACAGAAGCAGTGTTCCGTCATGCCTACGATTCAGTCCTTCAACAGCGCCATGCCAGTTGGAACGTCACGATGGGACTCTTCTGGATCCGCCCGTACTCCTACGTCAACCTGAGTAAGCGAGACCGATGGTTCCTCGCGTTGCCCGACCGTATGCCTTCATCGGTTCGTTCTGTGCTGGCGTCGTTGAAGAAAGTTCCCGAATCCACTGAATATCTGGGGATTCGCGACAGCATTCTGTCGGTGTTGAAATCCGGAACCTACGAGTACTTCTCCTTCCCCGAGCTTTCGGTATACGCGTGGCGCGTTTCCGAACAGGTCAACCGTGAGAACAAAGAGGCTGACAAAGAAAAGGAAGAACTTACTCAGGCGGCTGCTCTGGGGGACGCCGACGTGGAGACCGTGCGCTATTGGCTCTACGCCCCCGGCCGGGGCGCCTGCATGTGGGACGAGTTCTACTCGCGCGGGATCATGGGACTGGCATGGGGCGAGATTGGGGATCTGACTGCCTACGCACATAAGGAAGATCTGAAGGCGCAGATGCTCCAGACCTATCCCGAAAACGGTACCCAGAAGAACGACATTCACGCCCTATGGCAGTTTGCGAACGAGATGAAGCCGGGCGATGTCGTTTTCGTGAAGAAGGGCCGCTCGGAGATCCTCGGGCGAGGTATCGTCACGGGTGACTACGTCTACGATCCGGAGGGCGGCCACTACCCGAATTGTCGGGCGGTTCGCTGGACTTCCTCAGGAAACTGGCCAATCGACGAACGACTGGCAATGAAGACCCTCACTGAGATCACCGACTACCCTGAACTCCTTTCTCGCATTGAGACGTTCTTCGAAGATAGCGACGACGAGGTTGACAACGAGGAACCGCTGGTAGTTTTCCCGGAGTACTCCGCCCGGCAATTCCTTGACGAGGTCTACATGGGCGAGGAACGCTACGACGCGATCGTGGGGCTGCTGCGTACGAAGAAGAACATCATCATGCAGGGCGCGCCTGGCGTCGGCAAGACTTTCGTCGCTAAGCGTCTTGCTTACTCGATGATGGGTGTGAAGGACATTTCGCGTGTCGAGCTGGTGCAGTTCCACCAGAGCTACTCTTACGAGGATTTCATCGAGGGGTACCGACCCTCCGGTGCGGGATTTGAGCTGGTCAAGGGTGCCTTTTACTCCTTCTGCAAGAAGGCCGCCGATGACGAGGAGAACGACTACTTCTTCATCATCGACGAGATCAACCGCGGCAACCTCTCCAAGATCTTCGGCGAGCTGTTCATGCTCATCGAGAGCGATAAACGCGGACCGAAGAACAAACTTCAGCTCCTCTACTCACGCGAGCTCTTCTACGTGCCTCGCAATGTCCACATTATCGGCATGATGAACACAGCTGACCGCAGCCTCGCCATGCTTGACTACGCGCTGCGACGCCGCTTCGCCTTCGTGGAACTGCGCCCTGCTTTCGGCTCCGATGGCTTCCGCGAGTACTGCTCCGGCCTCGGCAATCCGACGTTCGAGGCCCTGGTGCGCGAGGTGGAATCCCTCAACCGTGCGATCGCCGAGGATGAGTCTCTCGGCGACGGCTTCTGCATCGGACACAGCTACTTCTGCAACATGAAACCTGAGACGTGCACGGACTCGGCCCTCGCCTCGATCGTCGACTACGAGCTCATCCCGATGCTCAAGGAATACTGGTTCGACGAGCCCACCAAGGTCCGCGAGTGGACCGACAGGCTGCGCAGGCCGCTGCGGTGATTCGCGTCCGCAACCTCTTCCACATGCTCGCCTACGCCTTCTCGGCACTGCGCGAGCAGGGCTACCGTTCCGTGGCCACGGAGGATTTCGACAACGCGGCCGAGCTGTGTGCCGCCATCCTCGAGCGAGGCGTGTCCCTGCAACTCAAACGAGGCCTCGGGCAGGAATACGTCAGCCGAACCGAGGCACGCTCCTCCCTGCGCGGCAAAATCGAGGTCGCCGAATCCGTGAAATCGCAGGCGATCCTGCGCCGCCAGCTGGTGTGCTCCTACGACGAGTTCAGCGTCGACACGACGATGAACCGCATCATCAAGGCGACGGTCGCGCTGCTGGTGCGTTCGGACATCTCGAAGGCGCGCAAGAAGAGCCTGAAAAAGCTCATGGTGTTCTTCGCGGACGTGCGCGAGATCGACCTGCACACGGTCGACTGGAACATGCGCTACGACCGAAACAACCGCACGTACCGCATGCTGATGGCCGTGTGCTGGCTCGTCGTCAAGGGCCTCCTCCAAACCCAGAGCGACGGCACCGTGCGCATGATGGATTTCTTCGACGAGCAGCGCATGAGTCGCCTCTACGAGAAATTCATCCTCGAGTACTACCGCAGGGAGCACCCGCATCTGAGCGCGAGCGCGTCCTTCATCGATTGGGTGCTGGACGACGAGGTTTCGGACGGCCTGCCTGCCATGCGCAGCGACATTACGCTGAGCGCTCGCGGCCGCGTGCTCATCATTGACGCGAAGTACTACGCGGCCACGATGCAGAGCAACTTCGACAAGAGGACCGTGCATTCGGGGAACCTGTACCAGATTTTCGCGTACGTGAAGAACAAGCAGATTGCGTTCGAGCGAGCGGGGGAGGGCGTCGAGGTCTCCGGCATGCTCCTGTACGCCGCCACCGACGAGGACATCCAGCCCGACGCCACTTACCGCATGAGCGGCAACCGCATTAGCGCGACGACTCTCGACCTGGACCGCCCTTTTGAGGAGATCCGCGTGCAGCTGGATGGGATCGCCGAAACGCTTACCAGTTCCTGAGCATAGGTGAAAATATCAAAAGATGGGTGGTTCAATGAGTTCGTTGAATGCTTCTGTGGGGGTGCAGTAGTTGCGGGTGACTCTGGGGCAGTTGCCCGGCTCGTAGTGGGGATGTGCCTGGCCGCGCGGGCGGCTTTGTTGGCTTCCTCGGCCCGATACGCACCGTCAGGGCCCGTATAGCGGGCGATCTCATGGCAGACACCGAAGGGTCGCGTCCAATCAAATGAGCGATACGCGCCTGGGACAAACCCGCTTCCGACCGTGCCATGATCGCCGCGCGATCCTGGACATCAAGTATCCGGTGACAACCCAAAACCAATCTCCCACAAGCATCATCGCTACACAAAAATTTCTTACATCCTATGACATCACCCCTTCACCAAGATCCGTTGCAACCGCCACTAGGACCTAGACACGAAATTGCCTACACCCTATGACGCTGCCATAAGTCGAGTCTGATTAGTTCAAGCTGAATGGACAGAGGTGTCATATATAATCAAAATAGCCTACTTGTGGATTAATGGGAGACCGTAGGTAAGAATCTGATCTAGTGTCCTGCTAAAATATGCCTGTTAGAAATTGTGACTCGAGCAGATGTGAAACTCATCGTGTACAATGAGTAACATGAGTGAGCAACTTAGAGCTGAATTAGCGGTTAATGGGCTAGTTGATAGCAGGCGAGCTGCTGACTTGTTAGGCGTATCTATAAATACATTCAAAGTGTGGGCGAGTCGTTCGCAGACGGTAAAGTCGGGTATTGCTGCGGATATGCCAAAGCCTGTTGCAACGATGCATGGGCGAGTGTATCAACTTGCGGATATTGAGGAATTTGGGCGCAAGCTAGCGATGAGTGCACGTGCGCCTCGCACTGCTGAGCGGCAGGCTGGACGCTATTTTACGCCAGATGTTGCAGCAGATTGTATGACTCGCTGGGCGGTACGATCTGATCGGGACGTTATTTTGGAGCCGAGTGTGGGTGACGGTCAGTTTGCTCTTGCTGTGAAACGCTATGGGCAGTCTCGTGGCTGGAAGAATCTTGTGTTGCATGCGTGCGAATTGGATTCGGGTGTTGCGGCAAAGGCTGTCGCCGCTGGAGCTGTTGATTCCGACTATCTGCATGTTGGAGACTTTCTTGGTGATGTTGCTTTGCCAAAAGTGGATGTGGCAATTGGTAATCCGCCGTTTGTGCGTGTTCGTGAATTGGGTGCGACGCTGAAGATGAATGCTCTCTCTGCGACGGAGCAGGCGATGGGGGTGCAGATGGATAGATCGGGTAGCGTGTGGGTGTCCTTTGTTGCCAAAGCAGCTTCGTTGTTAAAGGAAGGAGGGAGGCTTGCCTTCGTTTTGCCGTTGGATTTCACGTATGTGCGGTATGCGCGACCACTGTGGGCGTATTTATCAAAAAACTTTGGAGAATTGAGTGTTTTACGTGTTAAGCAGAGGATTTTCTCTGATATTCTTCAGAATGTTCTTATCCTCTTTGCAGATCGGAAAGGTGAATCCACTGATATAATTAAGTTTGTTGCTCGCGATGTTCTGAGTGCGGACTTTGATGTAGATCGTGCTTCGAGTGTTGCTGTTTCTGTCGCTGATGTCGTCGCGGGGGAACGTGTATTCCAGCGTTCCCTTCTTTCCCCTGACGCGCTTAAAGTCCTTACCGAATTGAGTTGTTATTCAATGACGGCAGATAAGCGGGTTAAGTTCAATATCGGCTATGTGTCGGGCAATAAAGCATATTTTCATCCAAGTCTTGAACAGCAGGAATTATATGCACTTCCGCAAGCGTCCTTGATTCCAACAGTTGAATCTTCGCGCCAGCTTTTCGGTGCGGGTGTGGGTACTAGCTCTATTCCTTTCACGGCTAAGCTCTGGTCTCCAGGGGCAGAGTTGACAGAGACTGAGAAGCGTTATGTTGCATACGGTGAACAGCAGGGGGTCGATATGGCATATAAGTGTCGTATTCGTAATCCGTGGTACCGTGTTCCAGGTGTGCGATGCCCCGACGTGCTATTGACTGCCTTTAGTGATCGACCTCGTCTCTATCTGAACGATGCTAGATGGGTTGCTTCTAATAGTGTCCTGTGTGGATTTCTGAGGGAGCGTGAGTCTGGTTTACGCCTGTTGGCGTCATGGTATACGCCGCTGACGCTGCTGAATAGTGAACTGCAGATTCATTCTCTTGGTGGCGGTATAATGATTGCTGTACCTCGCGAGGCTGACTCTGTTCGTATTCTCCGCGAAGAGTTTAGTGGAGAATTGAACTATTCTGACCTGGATGCAGCATTGCGTTCGAATGATGTATGGTCTGCCTACAGCACTGGGGATTCGGCGATTGTTGACTTGGTTGGCGTAGGGGGATTGGAACTATTATACGCGGGTGTGGCTGAACTTGAAGCTTGGCGGAAATCTTAGGTGCATTTCGGATGTTAGGCCTGTCTGTACATGTTGCTGAACAGGCCTAACATCCTCTCTTGTCTTCTTTTATCCTCGCGCTGGTTCCTCGAAAATTCCCTGTACCCACAGATTTCTGGAGTTGAAAGTATTCACCAAGCGTGGAACGAAGCTTAGAATTGACATATCGAGGTCTGGGACAGCTTGGCGAACGATTTCGTCGTGTAGTTGAGGTTCTTCGGCCTGGAAGTCGACGATTGAGTATGCGAAGTGGTCGTATGAGCCGAGCTGATGCTTGTAGAGGCGATCATCGCGGGTTGCAATTCCTGCATACATTCGTGCAAATCGCGAATGATCCGGGCTTTCGGCAGCTGTCCATGTTTGGTTCTTTCGCTCCCATGGTACAACTTTAAGTGGGTGCAAATATGCGTAGCCTGTCACGCACATTGGAAAACGTTCCTGCAAGGAGATGGCTTCACCAATAATGTCTTGATAGTATGTGAGGACATTTTTTCCGACGGAGCTCATCTGGCTTCGGACGCCGGTCAAGAGAAGGGGGCCGTTGGTTGGGTGTATTACTGCGACGTCTACATCTTTCGATTTAAATGACCCGAAGATTTTTGCCTCTTGCACAACCTGAATGTTTTCTTTCTTTGCCTGCGAAGTTAGGTGGCTTCTCAGATCTTCTGCGATAAATTGGTGAAAAGTTTGAATGAACGCCTGGCTGCGAACCGCTGCCTCAGGGTTCGTTTCGAATACTGTCTTCATTGTGAGAAGCGTTGTGGTGAAATGTGCCCGACGCTCACTGTCAGTCCACGGCATTGGGGGTGACCTTCTTTCTGATAGCGATTCCCTATCGTCGCCATATTACTCCTATTTCAAGTAGTTAGCATTGTGGTTGAGTCGCAGGCCATAGTCGCTGTTCCATGCTGAATGTTGCTGGTAACGCATTCCGAGAGGCATATGCCAATAGTGCTTATATGCTTTGATTAGAACGATGCGTCAACTAGACTCGCAGTGGTCCGTCAACTCCGGCTTCGTGAAGGAGCGGACTTGGGCGGCGTCCGGGTCGATGGGCGTCACCGTCATGGTCTTTTTCGAGGCCTCCTCGAGTGCGCTCACGGACCGTGCACTGGCCAGGAGGCGGCTTTCCATCGACGACACGGTCTTGTTGTAGAAGTCCACGGTCTTGGCCAGGTGCTTGCCCAGGTTTTCCATGTGGCCGGCGACGACGCCGAGGCGCTCGTACAGCTCGCGGCCCAGCGCGATCACCTGGTCCGCCTGTTCGTTGATGGACGTCCTCGCCCACGCAGTGGCGCACGTGCGCGCGACCGCCAGCAGCGTGACGGGGGAGCACAGGGCCACGCCTCGAGCCATCGCGTCGTCTAGGAGCGACGCGTCAGTGCGCAGTGCTGCCGACAGGGCAGCCTCGGATGGGACAAATAAGATGACCAGCTCGGGTGACGCGCCCAGTGACCGCGCGTAGTCGCGTCCAGCCAGCGCCTCAACGTGAGAACGCAGCGCCTTCGCGTGCGCCGACAGCTCGGCGCGGCGTCGAGATTCGGCGTCTTCTCCGCTCTCTTCAATGGCGCATGCCCGCAGGTATGCGTCCATGGGGGCCTTCGCGTCGAGCGCGAGGAACCCCTGCCCGGGCAGATGGATCGTGACGTCGGGACGGCCGAGGTCACCCGACGATGTGACCGCGCCCCGGCCTCGTCCCTGAGTGAGCGAGCCAATCGAACGCTGCTCCGCGAAGTCCACGTGCGGTAGCATTCCGGAAGCCTCCAGGATGCGCGCCAGCTCGACCTCGCCCCAGGTTCCGCGTGCGCTACGCGACCGCAGAGCCCCCTCCAGAGAAGCGGTCGTGCGGGACAGCTCGGTCTCACGCCTCGCGGACTCACGCAGCTGCTCGGCGAGGGCTCCGTGCTGGCGTGCGTGAATCTGCTCCATCTGATCAACCCGCTGCGTCATCTGCTCCAGCTGCGCGCGAACCGGGGCGAGCGCTTGCAGGACGGAAGCATCGCCCTGTGAACGGGCCTCGGCAGAATCGACGCGCCGGGAGAGCTCTTCCGCGCGCGCCTGCCAGTGGGCAACCTCCGCTCGCAGCGTGCCTGCCTGGTCAGGTGTCGACGCCCGGCGTGCCACCGCACCCACGTACCCGAGGAGCGCGCCAACCACTAAGCCAACGAGGAGAAAAACAAGCGACATACCCATGCCTGCACTCTAAAGCGGGCCATGCACATCTGCGTCCACAGAATCTATAACAAGGGACCCCCACCATAGTGGTGGGGGTCCCTGAGATGCCAGACTAAGCCTGGTGTATAAACCCATAGATGCGGATCTGTGGCCTCGTGTAGGAGGGGCATGATCGCGCTATGAAACGTGTGTTCCCGTGAGGTCGATACCTCGTCAGCTTGAAGTCGTCATTAGTCGTCCATGGGGTGAATCCTGGCTCACGCTCGGGATGAAGTCGCCTTGTCGCGTCGTGTGTGTGGGCGTCGATCCAGTTGTTTGGATCCTCCAAATGGACGTGAATGTGGATGTGGTTCGTCCCCTGGTTGAGTCCGAGGTACTGGCTGAGAGGCACGGTGAGGTGAGGGTGGAGAGCTCCGGTAGATGTCGGGGGTAGTAGCAGGGGTGCGTGGTTGGGAGTGTAGAAAACTACGGGTTGCTTCTCACGCTCGACGTTTTGGCATCTGTTGCTCTCGGTGCGGAACCTGTTGGCAAACCACAAGCTGAAGTCTGATGCGCAGCTGACGGCAAGTGGGATCAAGTGGAGTGCCAGGAATAGGCAGTCTGTAAAAAATTGAAGATCAATCATTTGTTGTTTCCTTCCGTGTCAGATTGTTGAGACTGTCTCCCTCCTCTCGGTGGAGTTTGTCTTTGCTTGCCGCTAATTGTAATGGCGCTTAGTTGCCGGTGTCAACTTAGGATCGTCAACGTTGCGTTTAACGTAGATCCTAATAGCTATGTCAAATGGAGTCAAGCTGATGTGGCGGTAAAGTGCGCGTGTGGGAGGAGTAGTCCGCAGGCGTTCAACAACCTACCGCCGGTCTGATAAGTCGCCTATCCTGGGTGTAAAACTCAAGGGGGAGTGGCATGGAACCCGTTGACTCGCGCACGATGCATGTACTGATTCGCGATAAAGAAACGCTGGCCTGGCAGGACGAGACCTGGAAAATTACGAAGGCTCGCCGCGACGGCGACCGCATCGTCGTCACCTACGCCAGCGGCAAGGAGTATCGATACGGCGAGGAGAGGGCGCGCCTCTACGACCAGGTCGAGCGTCGAACGGTTGACGCGCTCGATGAGGTTCGTGTTGGCGGCAAACGCCGGACCAACGTCGAAATCATCTGGACGCTCCGCCGCTCCGGCCACCCGCGCGATCCTCGCTACACGCTCGCGTACCGCACGGCTGAGGGCACGCTCAAACTTCATCGCTATGGACACGATGAGGTACGGGTAAGGTACGCGACAGCGGAGGATCGGCAAAACGCCGCCACCCTCAACTACGTCCGCGAGGAAGTGCGCGCGCAGGCACGGCGAGCCGGGGCAACGCTCGATCCGACAGCCCGGTACCCGCGGTGGGTGAGCGGTGAGAAGATGCTGCCCGAGGCGATCCTCGCGAACGTGTGGGAATGGCTCCCTCAGGCGCCGCGCCGTTCCGCCCTGGAAGCGTTCCTCGCCGGAACGTCCTCCACGAAGACGGGCGCGAGCGATCAACTGATCATGCCCTTCCCCTCCAATATTGATCAGCGCAACGCGATTCGAGCCGCGCTCACGCACCAACTGTCCGTCATCGACGGGCCTCCCGGTACGGGTAAAACGCAGACGATCCTCAATCTCATCGCCTCCCTGATCGCGCAAGGCAAGACCGTCGGCGTCGTCGCGGGGGCGAACTCTGCGGTCGACAACGTCGTCGACAAGCTGACGGAGGAAGGCTACGGTTTCCTCGTCGCGAACCTCGGGAAAGCGAAGCGCGTCAAGGAATTCCACGAGCGTGAGGGTGTCCTTGAACAGAGGCGCGAAGCGTGGGCTCGCAAGGCGTCCGCTGCGTCGTCGGATGCGCCTGCCAGAGCCGACGAAGCTGCGCTGCGGGTCGAAGAAGATCGCCTCGTCGCTCTGTGGGAGGATGCTCGAGACATTCCGAAGATCCGCGCGCAGCTGACGGCGGCTCAGCGTGAGCGGCGTCTTTTTGAGGAAAAGGTACAGGAGAGCCGTCGCCCGGTAGCCGACATCTCTCACCTGGCTATCTCGAGGCGCCGCTCTGGGGTCATCGGTGACCTGCTTGCCCTCGCTCGCTGCGCGCCGAGGGTGGGGCGTGGTCCTCGGGGCTTCATCGAGCGGGTGCGTCGCTACTTTGCTTACGGCTCCTTGAAGGGCATTGACCTGGGAGACCCGCACGTCCAGTCGGCGCTCCAGCTCGCCTTCTACCGGGCCCACGAGCAAGAACTATCCGACCGCATCGAGCAAGCTGAGGCCCGCGCTACCAGCCACGGCCTCGTCGACGTGAGTGCGCAGTATCGCCGCCACTCACGCGAAGCGTTGGATGCCGCCTTGCTCAGCCGATTCACGCGCGAGCGTCCGAGCCGCCTCAGTCCAACCGAGCGGCTCAAGCGGCAGACGGATATCCTCCTGCGCACCTACCCCGTTGTGGCATCCACGTGTTTTTCGATCCGGAACAACCTGGCGGAGGAAGTGCTGCTCGACTGGATCATCATCGACGAGTCCTCTCAGGTGCTGCTTCCCCAGGGGATGGCGGCGCTGAGCAAGGCCCGTAACGCTGTCATCGTTGGTGACGACAAGCAGCTCGGCCCAATCTTCCAGGGGTGGGATGAGAGCAAGCAGGAGCCGCCCGCGCCGCGCTTCGACGTCCGTTCGCTCTCGCTGCTCGACTCCATCAAAATAATGCCGGAGTCGGCGCAGGTGCCGAGCACTCTGCTCAAGGAACATTACCGGTGTCATCCCGCGATCATCGAGTTCTGCAACCGCATGTACTACGGCGGTCAGCTCATTCCGATGCGCGTCCCTGCCGACGATGCTCCAGATCCGCTCGCGATCGTCTATGCTGCGCCCGGAAACCATGCGCGACGCCCATCGCGCGGCAGTGGCTTCTTCTCGCAGCGGGAAATCGATATCGTCACCGACCTTGAGGATATGCGCAGCATCCGGGACGGCGTCGAGCTCGAGGGGGCAGACGAGTCGGGCGACTTCGTGGTGGGCGTCGTGACTCCGTTTCGGGCACAGGCAACGAACCTGAGCAAGCAGATTCGTCGCGACCTCGGCGATGGGGCTCATCCCCGATGGCTGGCGGAGACAGCGCACAAATTCCAGGGGCGCGGTGCTGGCACGATCATCCTGTCCACGGTCCTCAACGCCAACGACCGCTCGGCCGCGCAAGACTTCTACGACGCGGATGCCCTGACGAACGTGATTGTGTCGCGAGCCAAAGACCGCTTCATCGTCGTGACCACGCATGGGGGCGTCCGGCTCAGCCGAAACGTGAGAGCCTTGCTCGAGTACATCGAGATGAACGATCCGAGCGCCGTCGTCCAGTCGGACATCGTGTCCATTTTCGACGTTCTCTACGATGCGTATAGCGAGTCGCTTGAGCGGTATTCTCAGGTTAAGTGGGCTGATCGTCGGCGTTCGCCCGCAGAAAATGTTGCGGAACAATGCCTGCGAGACGTGCTCGCAGAACCCAGGTATGCGCGCTTTGGGTATCAGACCCAAGTGTTCCTGCGGGATGTGTTGCCGAATACGCGCCGCTTGAACGAGGAACAGCGAGCTTTCGTGTTCCGGGACAGCGCGCTCGACTTCGGGGTGTACTCGCGTGTGACGAAGCGCCTTCTCCTTGCCATCGAGGTAGACGGCTGGGAATTCCACGGCATGAGCCAGAAGCAGCAGAAGCGCGACGGCCTGAAAGATTCGATCATGTCCGCGTATGGAGTTCCCGTCCTGCGTCTGCCGACGATCGGATCCGGGGAGGACCAGAAGATCCGCGAGGCGTTGGATCGGCTCCTTTAGGAGATGGCCGCACAGATGCGAACCTACGCCACCACCATGGCGACAGTTCCCGCGCACATGAGAGCCAGGCCCAGCAGGTAGCGTCGCGTGAAACGCTCGTGAAACGCCACGGCTGACACGGCGACCGTTACGAGGATCGACAGCTTGTCGATGGGCACCACGACCGAGGCAGGCCCATCCTTCAGCGCGTGATAGTACGCCAGCCACGACGCGCACGTCGCCGCGCCCGACGCGACGATAAACGCCAGCTCCCGGCCGGGGATCGACCGGACCTCGCCAAGGCGTCCCTGCATGCACACGATCACCCACGCCATCGCCAGCACCACCAGCGTGCGCACCGCCGTCCCCAGCGTTGGATCAACCCCCGAAATGCCAACCTTCCCAAGGATCGACGTCAACGCGGCAAACAGAGCGGACGCGAGCGCAAACGTCAGCCAGCTGCCACCCCCGCGCAGCGCACGCGGCAGGCCTGAGAGGTCGGAGGGCTCCACCATCAGCAGCGTCCCCACCGTGATGACGACGATTCCACTGCCGCCCCACACGCTCACGGGTTCACCCAGCAGGATGAGCGCAAGGATGATCGCCAGGACCGTCGACAGCTTGTCGATGGGCGCCACGCGGGACACGTCCCCTCGAGACAGCGCCGCGAAGTAACACAGCCACGAGGCCCCCGTCGCCAGTCCGGACAGAACCAGGAACAGCGCAGAAGTCCCGTCGATAGACGCAACGCCGGAAGCGGAGCCCGTCAGAAGCGCCATGCCCCACGCGCCAACGGCCACGACAACTGTGCGCAGCGCCGTCGCGACGGTCGAATTCGTCGAGGCGACGCCCGCCTTAGCGAGGACGGACGTCAATCCTGCAAACAGGGCAGACAGGCAGGCCGCGACGATCCACATGAGATCAGCCTAGGCCCGACGTTGACGTCCGCGCACCGGGGAATAATGACGGTGTGTCATGGGCGCCAGATCGCAGAAAAAGTAGGCTATAGTTGTCGCGTATCCAGGCCTCGTGGTGGGGTCACAATGCAGTGTAAAGGAATGACATGTGGGGCAGCCTCAACAAACCGGGTGCTCATGGTGAAAACGTCGGGAATGGGCGAGACCTCCAGCGTGAAACGAGCGGTGGGGAGTTGACGGCAGCTCAACGGAGCGAGGCTGAACAGCATGCGGTCGAATTCCTGAAGAAGGTCGTGCGCGTGCCCGGCGTGCGCATCAACCGCGACGACTTTCTGCGCCAGGAACTGCGTGAGCGTGGTGTGCCCGAAGAGGGGATACTCAGGGCGATCGATACCAGCCCTGCGTTCGCCGGTGTCCCGCTACCTGATCTCGATAGGCTGGCTGAGCAAGCTATCTCCTACGAGACGAACAAATCCGCAGCAATGTCCTTCGCGGCGGGTATCCCCGGAGGATTTGCGATGCTCGGGACGATTCCCGCTGACATCATGCAGTACTACGTGCATGCCTTCAGGATCGTGCAGAAGCTTGCATACCTCTACGGATGGCCCGAATTGCTTAGTGCGAAGGAAGAGGTGGATGACGGGACGATCGGGATCATCGCTATTTTCTTTGGGGTGATGCTCGATGTTGAGGAAGCCGCCATGTCCCTTTCCTCATTCGCCAGTTCGGCTGTGATGGACACGGTTAAAAAACAAGTGACTAAGCAGTTCCTGGTGAAGACATCATGGTACCGGGCTGCTAAAAAGACTCTGCAGTATATCGGCGTCAATCTGACCAAGAAAGCCTTCACTCAGGGATTCTCAAAGGTGCTCCCCGTTATTGGTGGTGTTGTATCGAGTGGCTTGACTTTTATGTCGCTTCAGTCGCAGTCATCTCGACTGAAGAAACACCTGCGCGAGCTTCCTCCTCCCGGTATTGATAATGAGATGTGGAAGCGGGTCATCACAGCAGCGAACTCTGTCGAACAGGAACAGAGCATCGTGGGTGCTGTCGATGCAGCTTTCCAAGGGAGAGTTGGGATCGCTGCGGTTGGCGTGGTGAGTGCAGCGTCGGGTGTCACCAGCGGTGTCAAGGGCATCTTCGGTTGGAATAAGTAGCATCTCGGGGACGAGGCCGGGGCTGGGGATGCGCTCAACCACGAACGAAGCGCAGGCCTCGGCGCAGTGTTTAACGGGCCACTGTTTCCTACTTTTTCAGCCCCGGGAGAGAGAAAACCTGCCACCATATGCGGGTGAATGAGACGACGAAACCGGCCCTGGCCTCGTCCCAGACTGAGGCGGGCCCCCTGATCCTGCAGGCATTCGCCTGGGACATGGCGGCGGACGCCAGCCACTGGCGCTACCTCGCCCAGCACGCGCGGGCGATCGCGGACCTGGGCATCACCATTATTTGGCTGCCGCCCGCCTACAAGGGGCACGAGGGTATCAACGACGTCGGCTACGGCGTCTACGATCTGTACGACCTGGGCGAGTTCGACCAGTGTGGCTCCGTACCCACGAAGTATGGGACGAAGGACGAATACCTGGCCGCCATCGAGGCCCTGCACGAGGCGGGAATCGCCGTGTGCGCCGACATTGTCCTTAACCACCGCATGGGTGCCGACGCGACCGAGACTGTGCGAGCCACCCCGATCAACCCCCAGGACCGTCATGAGGCGATCGGCGAGCCCGAGACGATCGAAGCCTGGACTCGCTTCACGTTCCCGGGGCGCGCGGGCGCGTACTCGGATTTCACGTGGGACTGGACGTGCTTCCACGGTATCGACTGGGATGAAGCCACGAAACGCAACGGCCTGTGGCTGTTCGAGGGCAAACACTGGAACGAGTCCGTCGACACGGAGTTCGGCAACTTCGACTACCTCATGGGCTGCGACGTGCACGTCACCGAACCCCGCGTCAGCGAGGAGCTGGACCGCTGGGGTCGCTGGTATGTCGAGACGACCGGCGTGGACGGGCTGCGCCTGGACGCCGTCAAGCACGTGGGAT
>OGSE01000094.1_pt1 | contig 63195 bp, 55 predicted proteins | sample 1573791 | NCBI WGS metagenome assembly OGSE01 (sample SAMN03295813, study PRJEB24534) | human gut metagenome | isolation source: fecal sample 3 from infant 2 | host: Homo sapiens | place: USA: Pittsburgh, PA | collected 2014-07
GTCGAGACGACCGGCGTGGACGGGCTGCGCCTGGACGCCGTCAAGCACGTGGGATCGGACTTCTACGCCCGCTGGCTCGAAGATCTGCGCGCCTCGACGGGCCGCCGCCTGCCCGCCGTCGGCGAGTACTGGAGCGGTGACGTGCGCGAGCTCGAGGACTACCTGGAGCGAGTCCCCAACGTCATGCTCTTCGACGTCCCCCTGCACTACCACCTCCACGACGCGTCGGTGTCGGACGGCAACGTCGACTTGTCCCGACTGTGGGAGAACACGCTGACGGCGTCCCATCCCGACCAGTCCGTCACGTTCGTCGAGAACCACGACACCCAGCCCGGCCAGTCGCTGGCCTCAACGGTTGCCCCCTGGTTCAAGGCGGCCGCTTACGCCATCATCCTCTTCCACGAGGCTGGGGTTCCCTGCGTGTTCTGGGGTGACCTCCTCGGTTCTCCCGAGTCTGACGACCTGCCCGCCGTGCGCGAGCTGCCGATCCTCATGGGGATCCGTGCCCGCGCAGCCCTCGGCCCGCAGCACAATGCTTTCGACGACGCGGACGTGGTCGGCTTCGCCCGCGAAGGCAAGGAAGAGATTCCCGGCTCCGGATGCGCGGTCATCCTCTCCGACCGGATGGCCGCCGAGAAGACCCTCTACGTGGGGCAGTGCCACGCCGGCGAGGAATGGGAATGCGTCATCGGTGGCCACCCGAGCGTGCGCGTCGCGGAGGACGGAACCCTCACGGGCGTGGTCAGCGACGGCGGCCTCAGCGTCTACGTGCCGCGCGCCTGAGCGCATCACACGCCCCGGCCTCGTCCATGGTGACGAGGCCGGGAAACGTGTGCGTACGAACGCTACTCCTGGGTGCCACCCAGGGCGGGAATACGTTCGATCTGGTCCTTGAAAAAGGCCTCGGCCGACGCGACGAAACGCTCGATGCTGGTCGAGACCTGCGCGTCCGTGAGCCCGTAGCGGGCGGTGACGAACTGCTCGGCGCACAGGCGCTGACGGCCGTCGTCCAGCGACGCCACGTAGACCTTCGGCCACGTGGTCGCCCCGTTCCAGTCATTGCACGCCTGAATGAGGCGCTGACGAAGCTCCATCGACACGTCCTCGGGGATCGCGGCCCACATACTCAGGTCCGTGCCATCGTTCGCGATCGAAAAAATGAAATAGCCGCGCCCGATACCCATGTGCAGGCTCTGGTCTTCCACCCTGTAGTTGAAGTCGTTACGGTCGAAGTAATCGATCAGCCGTTGCACGTTGAGCGGACGCACAACGGTGCGGCGCGAAATGGCGGCCTTGCACTCGGCGATGATTTCCGGCGCGTCCTCGTTGGTCGGATCCATGGCGACGCACTGTTCCAGGTACGTCAGCGCGCTCTCCTCCTCGTCCTGCCAGTACAGGGCCGTGCCAATCCGGTAGTACCAGCGTGGGTCAGCCATGCCTTCAGCTTCGACGCTGCGCAGCAGCTCGATCGCGTGCTTGATGTGATCGCGGAAAGAATCCATGTAGGGCTGCGCGTAGTTAATGTAGGCGCGCGCCAGCAGACTCGTCAGCTCGTAATCCATCGCCGATGGGGGCTGCCCCTCGATGAGCGCGATGATTTTTTGGTGTTCCTTCTCCTCGTGCAAGAGATTAATCTGGTCGATAAGCGACGAGCGAGAATCCACGGAATCTCCTTCAAACGATGCCGAATGTGACTGCCTGATCACAAGCATAACAGGGCGCGTGTCGGCTTTGAGCCGCTGATGGACCGCTCGCTGTGTAGGCTGACAGGATGGAGCAGACCGGCATGAATGAGGACCACGTGAACGACGACCTGCGTGCGCGTATGAGCGAGGCCGACGCCGCCCAGTGGGACGAAATCCAGCAGTGGAAAGCCTCCCAGCTGAGCGACAAACGCCCCCGCGCTATCACGCAGAAGATGAAGTCGGCAGCCCTGGCTCCGGTGGGTAAAGCAGTGTCCATTGCGCGCAAGGTTCCCGGCGGGGAAGCACTGACCCGAACCATGTCATCCGCAGCCCTCGGACTGGTCGAGCTGGCTGCCTCCGCATCCGAGGCCTCGGTGCGCCGTACGCGCATCCTCAAGGCTTATCGCGCAGCCGGACACGACGTGACAAGCCTGCGAGACATCCGCTCTCTGCCCCTCGACCAGGTGCTCGTGGTCAAGCCTCGCCTGAGCCTCGCATACTCGGGTACGGCAGCCGCGGAGGGGGCGGTCAGCGGCGTGTTCGCCTCCGGCGGCTCTCTCGCCGCTGTGCTCGGCATGGGCGTCGCGTCGGCACCCGGCGTCGGTGTCACTGCCTCGGCGATGGCCGTCGATATTACGACCTTCCTGGCAGCGGCCACGCGCCTCGTCGCCCACACCGCTGCCTACTACGGCTACGACTCCGAGGATCCCTCAGAACGCCTCTTTTCCACGATGGTGCTCTCCCAGGCGATCGACCCGGCCGGCAGCGGGCGTGACTTCGTTGTCGAAAAGCAGGCGACGATGCTCGCCTTCAACCAGGTGATGCGCGACCTCGCGCGCAAGGGATCCCTCGAATCGCTCGGCGGAAGTGCGATCGTGAGCGCCATGAAATCACTCTTCTCAGCGATGGGCGTTCGTCTGGCCAGCCGCAAGCTCGCACAGATCGTTCCCATGGCCGGAATCGTGGTGAGCGCTGGCCTGAACGCCGCGCTCATGCGCACCATCGGGGACACGGCCGACCATCTGTACCGGGAGCGTTTCCTGGCGGAGCGCTACGGCCACGTGCAAGCGAGCGGCGCGTCGACGGACCTCATGCCGTCAACCGGGCCTCAGGAGCTGAGCGTCGACGTCGCGCGTTACGTCGAACTCGCCGAGGCCGAGAGTCGCCCGTAGAGGAGTGGCAGTCCCACTTCCTCTGTGGCGTGGGCCTCTTTTTTGTAACCGTGTAGGCTTGGGGTATGACGGATCAGCCGGAGGAAGAGAACAGCGCACGCGACGATATTCGGCAGCGCATGACCGACGACGATCGTGCGCAGTGGGATGCGATTCAGGAATGGAAGGCCGCTCAGGTCAACCCTCGCAGTCCTCGAGTCATCACCCAGCGCATCCGTTCGTACGTGCTCACCCCTTTGAAAAAAGTGGTTGGCTTCGCGGGCAAGATGCCCGGCGTTGCTGCGGTTGCCGGCTGGATCTCATCGGCTGTCCTGGGGCTCGTCGAGAAGGCGACATCAGCCGCTGAATCCTCGGTTCGACGCGAACGAATTGTGAAGGCGCATCGCAGGGCTGGCAACGACGTGGAGTGTCTCGAGGACATCCGAAACCTGGACCTGGCAGAGATCCAATTGGTCAGGCCCCACCTGAAGGTGGGATATGCCGCCGTTACCGCGACGGAAGGAGCGGTGAGCAGCGTATTCGCGACGGGAGGGGCGGTTGCGGCCATCCTCGGTCTGGGCATCGCTTCGGCACCCGGTGTTGGCGTGATTGCAGGGGCCATCGGACTTGATATCGCGACTTTCCTGGCGTCCTCTGCGCGCCTCGTGTCACACACGGCTGCGTACTACGGGTATAACACGAAGGATCCAACGGAAAAGCTGTTCTCCGCGATGGTTTTATCCCAGGCGATCGCCCCGCGAAGCACGGCTGATGACCATGTCGTCGAGGAGAAGACCTCGATGCTTGTGTTTAACAAGGTGGTACGCAAGCTCACCAAACGCGGATCGATGGAGAGCGTCGGGAACAATGCGCTGACCGCATCCGTGAACTCTCTCTTCGCGGCCCTCGGAGCGCGTCTCGTCGGCATAAAGATGGCGCAGATCCTGCCGATTATCGGCATCATCGTCGGCATGGTCCTCAACGCCTCCCTCATGCGCACCATTGGCGTGACCGCCGACCATCTCTACCGTGAACGTCTTCTGATCGAACGATACGGACAGGACGACTCCGCGTCCGATCGTGAAGAAGCAGACGATGAAGAGGATCTGGATACGGAAGTCGCGCGCTACATCGAGCTCACCAAGGCGGAAAACGCCGCTAGAGCGCCCCGATTCGGTTAGCTCCTCGAGTTCCAGTTCTGCCAGTCGTTCCAGTCGTCGTCCTGAGCGTCGACCGAGATCATCGGCATGCGCGCGGACGAGGCTTGGTCCTCGTTCTCTGCTTCGATGGCGTCGTTGTGGTCCTCACGCTGCTTGCGGCGCTTGCCCCAACCCCAGCGCTTGCGGCGCTTTGACTCGCCTTCCTGCTCACGGCGCGCCTCCTCATTCCACGAGAATTCGGAGTTCCAATCTTCCTGGAATGCGGCGGGCACTGCCGGCGCCTGAGGCGTGGCGGACGGGCGTGGGTCGACCGGGGCCTGGGGCGCCTGGGGCATGGGTGGCGTCTGTGGTACGAACGGAGCCGGGGGCACGGCCGTCTGAGGCTCCTGTGTACGCGTGACCTGAGGCGTTGTCGGCACGTACGGCGCGGCCGGGGCAGCGGGAGCGGCTGCCTGTTCGGGGGCACCAGGTGCGGTCTCGGCGCGTGTCGTCGCAGACCAATCGAAGGAATTCACCCGGCGGACACGAGGAATCTGGGCTGTCGGGAGCTCACCATCATCGATCACGGGATCGAACGAGGCCTGCTGCGTAGGCTCAGGTTCCGGCACGGGTACGGGAGCGACGACGGGTTCAGGCTCGGGTTCCGGCTCGGGCTCGGGGACCACGATGGGTTCCGGCACGGGTTCGGGCTCAGGTTCGGGCGCGACGACGGGTTCCGGTTCCGGCTCGGGTGCGGGTGCGACGAGGGGTTCGGGCTCGGGGACCACGATGGGTTCGGGTTCCGGTTCCGGCGCAGGTTCGGGGGCCACGATGGGTTCCGGTTCCGGCGCGGCCTGTGGAATCACCACGGGTGCGAGTCGCGGAACAGCAATATGCGTCGGCGTCGGAATTGCCTCGGGCTCGGCTGCGGGAGCGACGATGGGTTCGGGCTCGGGCTCCGGTTCGGGTACGACAACGGGTTCCGGCTCGGGTTCGGGCTCGGGAACGACGATCGGCTTGGGCTGCGGAACGACGATCGGCTTGGGCTGCGGAACGACGATGGGCTCGGGCTCCGGTTCGGGTACGACAACGGGTTCCGGCTTGGGCTGCGGAACGACGACGGGTTCGGGTTCCGGCTCGGGGACGACAACGGGTTCCGGCTCCGGCTCGGGGACGACGACGGGTTCCGGCTTGGGCTGCGGAACGACGACGGGCTCGGGCTCGGGCTGCGGAACGACGATGGGTTCCGGCTCGGGCTCGGGAACGACGATGGGCTCGGGCTGGGGAATCGCAATGGGTTCCGGCTTCGGCTGGGGGATTGCGACAGACTCAGGTGCAACGGCATGCCGAACCTTCGGGATCAGCATTGTCGCGGGAGCATCGTCCTCGTCTACAGGCGGAGCCGGAACTGGGACAGCGGCAGGCGACTCGCCACGCTTGCGCTCGGTCGCCTGACGATCGTGGTGTGCCTCGGCCTCGTGCGTGACGGGCACGGGCGTCGAGACCTGGTCAGTGGAGATGCCACGGGCAGGCGTCGGAATATCCGCAGGAGCAGGAGCAGGAGCAGGAGCAGGGGCAGGAGCGGGAACGGGATCGGCCGTGGCTGCGGGCGCATAGCGATCGGTGCGACGCTGAGGGGCACCGGTAACCGCAGACGCGTCCTGGCCCTGTGGGACAGCGGGAGCATAGTGTGGAGCAGATGCACTCGGCTCCTGCGCCATCGGCTGCATTTGCTGTGTTGGCTGCGCAGGGAAAACGGCGGGGCGGTGCCCGTCGCGCGAACGCCTACGCTTCGGAGGCTTCGCTGCCTGAACAGGGGCCTCGGGCGCGGGAGCGGCAGGTTCGGGACGCGACTTGTGCTGCCAGACAAAGCCGGTATCACGCGGCTTGGGCTGCGGAAGCGACGCGAGGTCGGGTGTAGAGGAATCGGTCGTAGAGGGGCGTCGCGCCTCCTCGGGCGGGACCGCCTCCCCGCGGCCCTGATTCATCGCGGGGACGGCGCTCGCCTGTGTCGACATGCCGGCGGCTTGCGCCGGAGCGTAAGGCCTCGAGGCCTGCGTCCCCTGAGGCGTGGATGGGCGACGTGCGGGGGACGGAGATGCGCTCTGTCCTGCGCCCTGGTTGGACTCCTTCGAGCGCTTCGAACGAACCATGTAAATGACGATGACGACGACCAGCACGATGACGATGAGGCCGACGATTAAGCCGATCAGAAGCCCGAGAGAGGGACCCGAAGAGGAATCGGAATCGGAATCGGACGAGGCGGGGGCTGAGCTGGCGGAGGGCGCTTGACTGCCGGGAACAGGCGTTGCGCCCCACGGATCCTTCAGAGCGTTCGCTCCGGCCGCCGCGGACGGATTCCCGCCGGCGGCAAGTGTCCCGTTCACCGTGATGACCTGCGGGACAGTGCCCGTCCACGTCGACACGGAGAGTGCTCGTCCCTCGTAGGTTGTCGCAGAGGTCGCTGCGCCCGATGTTGCAGACTGCACTTCGCCCTCGACGCTTAAAGACACGGATGCGAAAGTGAGGGAAGCGCCGAACGTTTTCCGATACGTGGCAAGGGTCTGGTCGGTGCGAGCGGAGAGCACGAATGTTCCCGAGTCATGGAGGGTGAACTCGGATTCATCCTGGGCGCGGGTGTACATCAGCTGCATGTGGCAGACGGTGGCATCGTCGCGCGTCACGAACTCGACGTGCTGGTCCGTGGAACTACCCGCGTATGGTGTGCATGCGGATTCGCTCATCGTCCGGGAGGGATCGACGACGGTCAAGGTGTCGACGAGCTGGCCGTCCTTGGTTAGGACGTATGCCTCCGATAGGGTCGGGGCGTCCGCTGCGTGAGCGCCGAATACAACCGTCGACGTGATGAGCAAAGCCCCGAGCGTGGCGCACAGGGCGCGAAAGAATCGCATGCAGTCCTCCTGATATGAACCACTCGATTATCGTCTGTTCGTGGATACAAAGCAACGAGGGGCGCGAGTAGTGATCTAGCCTGACCGGTCGTCAAATAAAAGTGTGGGAGCTGTCAAAGGTGTGCGTCCCGTATTGACAAGGTGTGATCGTGTCCTGTCACGTAGTATGACAGGTATCTACCTAAGGTCAGGTTTTCGATGACTGGTTGGGTGAAAAACTGGTGAACTGAGGAGGGGCCCTGTGAAGTGTCGACCTGCCACGCGTGCTGATATTCCCGAAATGACACGAATTATCACAGATGGATTCCTTGACTATCCCTTGCACATCATGCTCAAGCCCTACCTCTACCGTGCGGAGCATTACCCGGAATGTGTCACTGCAATCAATCGGATGCTTGCGGATTCGTACCAGCGGGTCCGTCATGCCCTCGTCGTTGAGCATGAAGGGCGGGTCGTAGCCACGGCTCTCCTGCATGATCGCAAGGTTGGATTCATTCGCAGCTTCCTCAGTGGGGGGTATGAGTTCTTTCGCTATGCTCCGCCGTTGCTTGTGAAAGAGTTCTCGGATGTTGTTGATTCCGCGGACCAGGTGACGATCGATAAAGGTGACTTCGACTGGTATCTCGAGGTCCTCTCCGTCGATAAGCGGATGCGAGGACGTGGTGTCGGACGTTGGCTTGTCTCGCAGGTTCTTCCCGACTATGTGGCCAAGCGCGGTGGGCGTGCGTATGGATTCGTGACGTCGACCGAGGAGAACGCACACTTCTACCTCAATGGCGGGTGTGAGCTTCTGGATCGATTCGACATACATCTGCGTGATGAAACGTGTCCCATTTGGTCCTTTCAGAGGCGCGCAGAGCTTCTGTGATGAGTGATCAAACGGACCAATTGCGCCGCCCTCCGGCCTTTCGCACGGAAATCTGCTTTTTTGCAGGTCGCGGCGCGTGATGCACGTCCCGCAGTTCCGCTTGACTTCAAGGGCTTGAGGTCTTTTAGGGTGAAGCTATGGCAGGAACTGGCTCCGGGCGCACGTACTCCATCAAGGAGGTAGCGGCGCTCGTTGGCTTGCCCCCATCCACCCTGCGCTATTACGAGGATGTCAGCGTTATTCCGGCCATTGCACGCGACGCCTCAAGTGGGCACCGCACATACACCGAGGATGATCTTGAACTGCTTACGTGGGTGTCGTGCCTGTCCGCTTCCGGGATGTCGATCGCGGACATGCGTGAATATGTCCGGTCTGGCCTGGGTGGGGAGAGGGATATCTCCGAGTTTGTGACCCTGCTGGAACAGCAGGACGCCCGCCTCCAGGAGGAGGGGCAGATCATTGAGCTTCGTCGTGAGTTCTTGCGCACAAAGATTGCCTACTGGCGCGCGATTAAACACGAGGATGCCTCAGAAGCTGAGCGCTTGGATATTGATGCGCGCGCGCTCGCGGAGCGCCTCAAGAAGTGGTCAATGCGTTCGTGAAAGCCTAGTGGGGCGGTCTTCATGCCTGCTCCGAACTCCGCCCCGCTAGGGGGCGCGGGGCCGCGTATCCGGGTTGGATGCGCGGCCCTCATTCATGATCGCCCAGGAGTCCAGTAGGGGATGTGTTGTCTCAGGTAGGCCATCTCTCGCTCGATCGTTGGGGCGAGGTGCTCCCAGGTGAGCGCGTCGTCCCCGTGCCATGCGATTTCGCCGACGACGAGGAGTCTGGGGAGGAGGTGGTAAAAGAGCAGGTCTGGGGTCGTCACCGATGTGGACCAGGCGACGGCCTCGACGCCTTTGAGTCGCTCCTTGTGAAGCATTGGCGGGAGCTGATCAGCGAGTTGGCGTGCGGTGAGTGGGGGCTGGGGTGACGAGGGGTCGACTGTGGGGTGGCTGAGGGTCAGCAGGTCGGAGTCTGCGAGCACCCATGAGGCGCCCGATGAGGATGCGGCCTCGTCCCCGGTCTCATTGTGGCGTGAGGAGAGGAGAATCGTTCCAGGTGGGGTGCTTTCATAGGCGCGGGTTGCGCTGTCCCATGCGGCTGCGCGTCGGCCGTGGAAGTGGAGGACTCGCGTGGCTCGGTCGATGAAGAGGCGCTCGATGTCTTGTCCCGAGCCTAGGCCTGCCCGTGCGAGCCGTGGGTCGCGTTCCCACTGGCTCCAGTCGGTCCAGGGGATGCCGATGTGGATGATGGGGGAGGGGAATAGGTCGCACGCGTGGTGGAAGGCTGCCTCGACGAATTGGAGGGATGAGGCGAGGGGCCACAGCGTTGAGTTGTCCTCCTGAGGGGAGACGAGGTTGGGGTTTCCCAGGTGTGGGTAGGCTCGGATTGCGGCGCCGGCGGCGGATGGGATTGAGATTTCCGGAATGATGCGCACGTCCCGCTGCGCGGCGAAGCGGACGAGGTGTCGAATGTTTGCGTCGGAATAGAAACCCTGTGTTGTGTGTGCGGGCGATGTGCGCCATGTGCCCGATCGCTGAGGTGCGCACGTGCGGTCGTACCAGTGCGCGGGATCTCGTGGGATCTGGGCTCCGATCGAGGTGAGTGCTGGGTAGCCGGGTAGCGGGAGACGCCAGCCTGCGTTGTCTGTCAGATGCCAGTGCAGGATGTTCAGGCGGTAACGCGCCATGACGGTGATGATGAGCTCCATGACGGGCACTGGCCAGAATGTGCGTGCGGAGTCAATGAGGAGGCCGCGCCACGAGCATGCCGGTGGCCTCGTGGGATCGTGAGGGAGGGGAGAGGGTGTCGTCGCCATTGCGCTTCCTAGAAGTGGACTACGCAAAGTGTAACAAGCGTCACTTATGTTGGGGGCGGGTTTGGAGGGTGCCAATCCCTTCATTTCTGGGGGAAATGGCAAATATTTTCCGACTGTCGGGTTTGTCGTTTAGGGATACAATGTCTCTGCTAATGTGAACCTAGTCATACTCGAAGAGGAGTGTTTCATGCTGTCGACTGACACAGTGTCTCTGAACCCCAACCCGCTCGTGCAGGCCCTCGGAAAGCCCGCGAAGGAGTTTACGAAAGCCGACATCATCGGCTATATCGAGGACAATGGCATCCAAATGCTCAACCTCCGCTACGTCGGAGGGGACGGACGCCTGAAGACCCTGAACTTCGCGATCCAATCCAAGGCTCACCTCGATCGGGTGTTGACTCTCGGAGAGCGCGTCGATGGTTCCTCCCTGTTCACATTCGTCGAGGCGACCTCTTCGGACCTGTATGTCGTGCCGCGCGTGGCTACAGCGTTCCTCAACCCCTTCTCGCACATCCCGACCCTCGATATCCTGTGTGGCTTCTACGATGTTGACGGCCGCCCCCTGGCCTCCGCGCCCCAGGAAATCCTGCGGAAGGCTCAGCGAGCGCTCAAGGAGGAGACGGGCTGCGAGCTGCAGGCCCTCGGTGAACTCGAGTACTACCTCTTCTCGGAGGAAGAGGAGCTGTTCCCCGTCGAGCCTCAGCGCGGCTACCACGAATCCGGGCCCTTCTCCAAGTGGGAGGAAGTGCGCACGGAGACCCTCGCGCACCTCGTTGCCATCGGTTGCTCGGTGAAGTACGCCCATTCCGAGGTCGGTAACTTCGTCGCCGACGGGCGTCAGATGGTCCAGCAAGAGATCGAATTCCTGCCCGTTGATGCGCTCGATGCCGCCGATCAGATGGTGCTCGCCAAGTGGGTGCTGCGCGAAGTTGCCCATTCCTATGGCATTCATGTCTCCTTCTCGCCGAAGATCGCCGTAGGACAGGCGGGGTCGGGCATGCACTTCCATACCCGCATCGTCAAGGATGGCGTCAACCAGTTCTCGACGGGATCTGGTCTCACCGACACCGCGCTCAAGGTGATCGGAGGCTACCTGTCGCACGCAGCATCGCTCACAGCGTTTGGTAACACCGTCCCGACCTCGTTCCTGCGTCTTGTTCCCCATCAGGAGGCGCCAACCTCGATCTGCTGGGGTGACCGCAACCGCTCCGTTCTCGTGCGTGTGCCTCTCGGCTGGCAAAACATCGACGACTCGATGTTCCGCGATGCGAACCCCCTTGAGCCTCCGATTGCCGACCTGCCCAATGACTCTCAGACGGTGGAGCTGCGCAGCCCCGACGGGTCCGCAGCGGTCCACCTGCTCCTTGCTGGTATTGCCGTCGCCGCGCGTATTGGCCTGACTGAGCCGGGCATGGAAGAGTACGCGCGTGAGCGTAAGGTCGACGGCGACGCATCGCAGACTCCCGGCCTCGATCAGCTGCCAGCCTCCTGCTTCGAGGCCGCGGGTAGGCTCCTCGCCCAGCGTGAGGACTACGAGGCGAAGGACGTCTTCCCCGCGGGCCTCATCGACTCGTGGGCATCGCGCCTGATCGAGCTGGGAGACGAACACCTGCGTGATGACCTGGCGGACTCGCGTGTCTCTGTCGAGGAACTCGTGGAGCGCTACTTCCACATCGGCTGAGGCGTCAGTATGTGGCCCCGACTTCATCGCCGAGGTCGGGGCCACTGTGGTCAATGGACGCCTACGAGTGGTCGGGCGGGGAAAAGCGTTCAGCGCCCGACTGCGCGTCGCAGCGGTCGCGGGCCTGCGCGCTCGTGGGTGCCTTCTCCTCGGACGTTGACGAGGCCGGAGCGAGAGACCGCCTCCCGTAGGGAGCGGCAGCGCTCTTTCGTGCGGAGGCGGAACGTCGCTGTGCCTCACGCAGCGCAGCATCACGGTCGAACTGTGCGTCGGCAGCCGCCCGGCGCGAACGTGCCGATCGTCGCGCGAGGCCGGTGATAACGGCCAGCGCAAGGATACCGGCCGTGATCGCCATGATCGGTGTGAGTGAGCGTGCGGTGGAGGCGTGCTCGCGTTCCCGAGGGGATGAAGAAGACGTTGAAACGGGCGTCGACGGTGATGGGCCGGTGGAGGAACCCGCAGTGGGCGCGTCGGCGTCAACGGTGCCCGTCGCGCTCACGTTGCCGGTGACGCCATGCCAGGTGACCGTGCTCGCGTCCGTCTTCGTCGATGCCCCGGGGGTGGTGATCTGCCCGTCGTTCGAGGCCTCGACGATGACGGAGCTATGCGCGATCAGGGTGACGGACTCGATGGAAGCAGAAGCATCGGGCGATGCGAAGCCCTCCAGGAGACGCGTTGACGTTGACTCGAAGTGGAACACGCCGCCGTCGTCGACGGAGACAATCTCGGCGCCGCCATCGGCAAGGTCCCACGTGAAACGGCACCCGTCCACGCCGTCGACCGTCACGAGGAGAGAAGAGGTAGCCTTGGTGGCCGTGCCCATCGACTGACACTGCTCGCCAATGAGTGCCTGATCCGTCACCAGCGTCACCTGATGGGTCGCGCTGACGCCCGGCGTCATGTCGTAGACCTCGGTGAGGCGGATCTGCGTTGGGTTGTCGGCGAGCGTTGCACTCCCGCCCGCGGTCAGGGCGAGAGCCCCTGCGGTACCGAGCAACGCTCGCACACACCTCATGCGGCCTCGTCCTCCGCGCGCAGGCGAGGAACCGACGTCTTCTCCGGGCGAATGCCCACCTTATCCGCGTAAAACGCGCGGATGACCTCCATGTCGGCGCGCACGTCGCCCGTCAGCTGGTATGTCGGACCCCAACCGAACGTGCGGGTATTGCGGTCGATGAAGCCCAGCTGAATCGGCACGCCCGCCTCCATCGCGATGCGATAGAACCCGGACTTCCAAAAGTCACGGTGCGAGCGCGTGCCCTTGGGAGTGATGCACAGCGTGAACGAGTCCGCCTCGCGGATGCGCGAAGCGACCTGGTCGACGAGGCCGTGCGCGGCGCTGCGCTCCACCGGGACGGCGCCGATCTTCTTGACGAACCAGCCGAGCACCGGCGCCTTGACAACGGAATCCTTCACCAGGAAGGAGAACGTGCGCCCGGACTTCCACATGGAAATCGCCATGAAGACGCCGTCCCAATTTGAGGTATGTGGAGCGCCAATGACGATGACCTTGTCCGGCAGAGGCTGCGTGGAGAGCTTCCACCGGGAAACGGACAGGTAAGCGGACGCGATCGCGGAAGTGAGAGCCATGAGGGCCTTTCTGGTCGTAGCTGGGGCTAATCCTACCCGTGGGGCGGTCAGTCCAGTGACTCCACGGCGAGCGTCTGCGTCATGATGTGGGGATGCCCCGGCCACAGCGTGAGTGCCCGTTCGCGCACTGCCGCTGTTTCCACGCATACGAAGTTCTGCCACTCGCCCTCACCGATGTCGCTCATCGTGGCCGCGCCCTGCGACCAGGGGTTCCACACGATCGTCGAGCCCGAGCCGTTCTTGTCCACGACGATACGCCGTCCCAGCTTCGGGTCGACGACCTGGACCTGCGCCGTGGAGGTGTAGACGCGGTCGGTCGGCCCGATAAAAGTGATGTCGCCGCTCTGGGTGGCGTAGCGTTCGCGGACCTTGTCGTAGTAGCGTTCGCCGTTCAATCCCTCCACCGTCACGTCCTTGACGTCGCCGACGTGCAGGTAGGTGTGCAGGGCCGCTTCGATCGCGAAGGGGTGGTCGTCCTCGTTCGTGAGGGTCAGGGTGACGTTCAGTTCGTCCCCCGCGGATATGTCAAGACGCGCGCAGAACGAGTGGGGGTAGAGGGGGGACGTCTCGCCCGTGTGGTGCAGCTCGAAGGTGAACGAGGCCGGGGCGTCGTCCGCGGGTTGTGTGCTTGAGCGCAGCGTCCACAGCGATGTGCGGGCAAACCCGTGCGCACCTGCACCGTCCCCCGGCCTCGTCGGCGAATCGGTGGGGCTACCGAACCAGGGGAGACACAGGGGGATGCCGCCGCGGATTGCCTTCGTGCCATCGAGCACCGCGCGGGAGGAGAGCCACAGGACGTCGGAATGCCCGGTGGGACGCCATGACAACAGATGCGCGCCGAAGGGGGTGACAAGGGCCGAGGCCGCCGAAACGTCAGCGCTGAGCGTCGCGATGTCAGTCATAGTATTCAGTAAACGCCATCGGTCGGTATCGAGCAAATAGACCGGCCGGAGGGCGTCCAAATGAACGCCTGGCATCTGCGACGTGGTGGAATTCGCAGGATGGGGATCGCATTGCCCGTTGTTGAGCCGATATTCTTGAAGACGTATGTGCGTGAAATCGATTCGAACCGGTCGCCCCCGCGACGTGCTCGCCTCCCAACACGCATAAATCTGTATCCACATTTGACATTTGAGGAGTCCACATATGTCCACGCGTCCCGACCTGCGAAACGTCGCGATCGTCGCACACGTCGATCACGGAAAGACCACGCTGGTTGACGCAATGCTCTGGCAGTCCGGAGCATTCTCCGAGCGCGACACGGTCGAAAAGACCGGCGAGCGCGTCATGGACTCCGGCGACCTCGAGCGCGAGAAGGGCATCACCATTCTCGCCAAGAACACCGCTGTCCACTACACCGGCCCTGCCGCTCAGGCTCTGGGCCTCGAGGATGGTGTCATCATCAACGTCATCGACACCCCCGGCCACGCCGACTTCGGTGGCGAGGTCGAGCGAGGCCTGTCGATGGTCGACGGCGTCGTCCTCATGGTCGATGCCTCCGAGGGCCCGCTCCCGCAGACCCGCTTCGTGCTGCGCAAGGCCCTCCAGGCCCACCTGCCCGTCATCGTCGTCGTCAACAAGGTCGACCGCCCCGACTCGCGTATCGAAGAGGTCGTCTCCGAGACGACCGACCTGCTCCTGTCGCTGGGCGAGGACCTCATGAATGAGGGCATCGACATCGACGTGGACTCCCTCATGGACGTTCCCGTCGTCTACGCCTCCGCCAAGGCCGGCAAGTGCTCGCTGGAGAACCCCGGTGACGGCCAGCTGCCCACCGAGAATCTTGAGCCCCTGTTCGAGACCATTCTGAACCGCATCCCCGGCCCCACCTACGACGAGGACATGCCGCTGCAGGCCCACGTCACCAACCTGGATGCTTCGCCGTTCCTGGGCCGTCTCGCCCTGCTGCGCATTCATAACGGCACCCTGAAGAAGGGCGCCGACGTGGGCCTGGCGCGCCACGACGGCACCATCCAGCGCGTCCACATCTCCGAGCTGCTGGCCACCGAGGGCCTCGAGCGCGTGTCCACCGACTCCGCTGCCCCCGGTGACATCGTCGCCGTCGCCGGCATCGAAGACATCATGATCGGCGAGTCCCTCGTCGACCTCGAGGACCCGCGTCCCCTGCCGCTCATCACCGTGGACGACCCGGCGATCTCCATGACCATCGGCATCAACACCTCGCCCATGGCCGGCCGCGTCAAGGGCGCCAAGGTCACGGCCCGCCAGGTTAAGGACCGCCTCGACCGCGAGCTCATCGGCAACGTGTCCCTGAAGGTTCTGCCCACCGAGCGCCCCGACGCCTGGGAGGTCCAAGGCCGTGGCGAGCTCGCCCTGGCGATCCTGGTGGAGCAGATGCGCCGCGAGGGCTTCGAGCTCACCGTCGGTAAGCCGCAGGTCGTCACCAAGGAGATCGACGGCGTCCTCAGCGAGCCCATGGAGCGCATGACGATCGACATTCCCGAGGAGTATCTGGGTGCCGTCACGCAGCTCATGGCCGCCCGCAAGGGCCGCATGGAGACCATGGCGAACCACGGTTCGGGCTGGATCCGCCTGGAGTTCGTGGTCCCCGCCCGAGGCCTCATCGGCTTCCGTACGCGCTTCCTCACCGAAACGCGCGGCACCGGTATCGCCTCGTCCATCTCCGAGGGCTACGCCCCCTGGCAGGGCACCATCGAGCAGCGCCTCACCGGCTCGCTCGTCGCCGACCGTGCCGGCCAGGCCACCCCGTACGCGATGACGAACCTGCAGGAGCGCGGCTCCTTCATCGTCGAGCCCTCCTCCGAGGTCTACGAGGGCCAGGTCGTGGGCGAAAACCCGCGCGGCGAGGACATGGACGTGAACATCTGCCGCGAGAAGAAGCAGACGAACACGCGTAGCGCGACCGCCGACGTGTACGAGTCGCTGACCCCCTCGCGCAAGCTGACCCTCGAGGAGTCCCTCGAGTTCGCGGCCAACGACGAGTGCGTCGAGGTCACGCCCGAGGCCGTGCGCGTGCGCAAGGTCGTCCTGGACGCCCAGGAGCGCTTCAAGATCGCCGCTCGCGAGCGCCGCGCCAACCGCTGATCGCCGCTTCCTTCCTCCCTGCTAGATGGTGGGTGGGGGAGGAACGCGCTTGCCCGTCACCATCGTGCGGGCATCCACGCGAACCGGCCCACGCCTCGTCGCGACCGTGACGTGCGTGGGGGCCACCTCGAGAGCCTCTCCCAGGGCGTCGTGCAGGCCGTCTGCCAGGCGGTAGCGGATGACGATCCTCTCGCCGACCCTGAAGCTCATCCACGGCAAGGCGGGAATTGCGCCAGGGCCGCGTGCGGAAATTTCCTCGCGCGCCCCATCCGTCGCGCTCGACTGAATTGGCGTATTTCCGCCGCTTGCGGGGCTCTTGGTGACGCGGGGTGACTCGGGGTTGCTCATACGTGAATAATAGAATCAACGAGTCTTTAGAACTGACCAGGAGGAACGTCTCATGACCTACGTCATCGCGCAGCCCTGCGTGGACGTCAAGGATCGCGCATGCGTGGACGAGTGCCCCGTCGACTGCATCTACGAGGGCGCCCGTTCGCTCTACATCCACCCCGAGGAGTGCGTGGACTGTGGCGCGTGCGAACCCGTGTGTCCGACCGAGGCCATCTTCTACGAGGACGACTTGCCCTCCGAGTGGTCCGACTACCTGCGCGCTAACGTCGACTTCTTCAACGACCTGGGCAGCCCCGGTGGCGCCCAGAAGACCGGCGTCCAGGACTTTGACGATCCGATGATCGCCGCCCTGCCGCCTCAGAATGAGGAATGGAAGGCCGAAAACCTCTGACAGTCGATAGGGTAGGGGTATGACCACGATCCTTCCCCGTCCCCTTGATCTGCCCGAATTCCCCTGGGATCAGCTGGTGCCCGCAAAAGCGCGCGCGGCTGGCCATCCCGGGGGAATTTGTGATCTGAGCGTCGGAACACCCGTCGATGACACCCCGGCGTTCATCCGCGAGGCCCTGGCCGAGGCGTCCAACGCGCACGGCTACCCGACGGTGATCGGCACCGCCGAGGTGCGTGATGCGATCCTCGCGTGGGGCGCGCGCCGACACATGGTCGACGTTGGTCACGGCGGTGTGATCCCCACGATTGGCTCGAAGGAAGCCGTCGCTTGGATTCCCGCCCTCTTAGGCGTGCGTGCGGGTGACACGGTCCTCGTGCCCGAGGTCGCCTACCCGACCTACGACATCGGCGCGCGCCTGGCCGGTGCCACCCCGGTCGCCGTCGACCCGACGACCCCTGAGCGCTGGCCCGAGGCCGCCCTCGTCTACCTGAACTCCCCGGGCAACCCCGATGGCCACGTCATGAGCACGGACCAGCTGCGCGCCGTCGTCGCCTGGGCTCGTGCCCATGGCGCCGTCGTCGTCTCCGACGAGTGCTACGCGGCCCTGCCTTGGTCCGAGCCCTACGTGAGTGAGGGAGTGCCTTCCCTGCTGGATACGGACGTGTGCGACGGCGATGCGAGCGGCCTGCTCGTCCTGTACTCGCTGTCCAAGCAGTCGAATCTTGCGGGCTACCGCGGCGCGCTCATCTACGGTGATCCCGCGCTGGTTGCCCCCATCGTGAGCGTGCGCAAGCACTCCGGGCTCATGGTGCCCGCTCCAGTCCAGCATGCGATGGCGGTCGCCCTGCACGACACTGAGCACGTGGAGCGCCAGCGCAGCGTCTACGCGGCGCGTCGTACGCTCCTCCTTGACGCGCTGACCGAGGCCGGTCTCGACGTCGACCCCGACACGGCGGCTGGCCTGTACCTGTGGGTCGCCGACCCCGCCAACCCGACGGACTCATGGGCGCTCGTGGACCGCCTGGCCGATCTCGGCATCCTCGTGGCCCCCGGCGACTTCTACGGAACGGCCGCACACGGGCGCGTCCGCGTGGCCCTGACCGCCACCGACGAGCGCGTGGCTGCCGCAGCCGAGCGCATCCGAGAAGCGTGGAACGTGCGCTGACAGACTCTGTCATAGCACGAGGCCGGGGCCACCTTGCGCACTGCGCGCGGGCGGCCCCGGCCTCGTTGTCAGAACACTCAGTTCGACGCGTGCAGTGCGTCGTTGAGCTCGATGCCCACGACGCCCGCGCGGGCGATGGCCTCGATGCGGCCGGTCTGAGAGTTGCGGCGGAACAGGATGTTCGACGCACCCGACAGCTCGCGCGCGGCGATCGTGCGCGGCTCGGCCTCGCCGGACGAATCGATAAGCGTCACCTTCGCGCCGGCGGTCACGTACAGGCCGGCTTCGACCACGCAGTCGTCGCCCAGAGCGATGCCCAGGCCCGAGTTCGCGCCCAGGAGGCAACGCTCGCCCAGGCGCACGCGCTGCTTGCCGCCGCCCGAGAGCGTGCCCATCGTGGAAGCACCGCCGCCCACATCCGAGCCGTCGCCGATGACGACGCCCTGCGAGACACGGCCCTCGACCATCGAACGGCCCAGTGTGCCCGCATTGAAGTTCACGAAGCCGGCGTGCATGACGGTCGTGCCCTCGGACAGGTAGGCGCCCAGGCGCACGCGCGTGCCGTCGGCGATGCGAACGCCGGAGGGCAGCACGTAGTTGACCATCGGCGGGAACTTGTCGATGCCCTGCACGGTCACGGGGTGGCCATCACGGGCGCGTAGGCGCAGGCGGGTGGCCTCGAAGTCGGCGACGGCGCACGGGCCGGCGTCCGTCCACACGACGTTGGGCAGCACCGCGAAGATGCCGTCGAGGTTGATCGTGTTGGGCTGTACCAGGCGGTGGGAGAGCAGGTGCAGGCGCAGGTAGGCGTCCTCCGTCGAGGCGGGGGCCTCCTGCAGGTCAATCGTCGTGGTCACGACGACGGTGCGCACGCGGCGCGCGTCATCGACGCGCTCCAGCACGGACAGCGAGGTCGCCAGCTCCTCGTCGCTGCCGGGTTCGCCCAGGTGCGGGGCGGGGTACCACGTGTCGAGTGTCGTGCCGTCCAGAGTGATCGTAGCGAGGCCGATGCCCCATGCGGTGCTGTTGTCCATGCCCCTACAGTACGGCGCGACGGGCGGGGGATTGGCAGCGAAACTCAGGGGCGCGGCGCATCCCACAGGTCCGGCCAGAAGACCCCGAGCTCGGTGGCCATGGAGCGCAGCAGTGGCAAGGAGATGCCGACGACCGAGTGATAATCGCCCGTCACGCCCTCGATGAAGGGGCCGCCCAGACCGTCCACCGTGAAGGATCCCGCCACGTGCAGGGGCTCGCCGGTGGCCACGTACGCGTCGATCTCGGCATCCGAGATGTCCCCGAAGTGGACCTGGGTCGAGGCGGAGCGAGTGACGCTGGCGCTCACGGCGCGTCCTGCGGCGGTGTTCTCCTGCGTCGACGAGGCCGGGGCGAGGATGGCCGCGCAGTGGCCTGTCCACAGGGTTGCGGTCGTGCGGCGCATGGCGCGGATGCGCTCGCGTGCGACGTCGGGAGTGTGGGGCTTGCCGAGCATCTGGCCGCCGATCTCGAGCATCGAGTCGCAGCCGACGACGAGGACGGGCTCGCCGGCGGGAAGCTCGGAAGCCTGGCTGGGGGCGCTCAAGGCCTCGCAGACGTCCGCGCACTTGGCGGTCGCAAGCGCTGCGACTTCGTCGGCAGGGGTGGTTGTGCCGCCGCAAAAGGCTCGCCCTCCGGGCAGCGCGGCGAGGACTGCGTCCTCATCAACCGTTGATACATGAACGATTGGTGTGATGCCCGCCGCAATGAGGGTCGCTCGGCGGGCGGGGGATGCTGAGGCAAGAACAAGGCGCATGAGGACATTGTCGCCCAACGTGCCTCCGGCGTACAGACAAGGTGCAATTTGGTGCAGGAATCTCGATTTTCGCAGGTAAACGTGCAATTCTCTAGAGAAAAACTCATCAGACTACTACAATTGTCAATGTGCGAGGTCGCATTCCCGATGTGACTTTGAAAAGTGATCTGATATACCGTTACCCGCTGATGTGGTGTTGAGTCAGCTCAAAGAGGAGGGATTTGCGATGGATGAGCGCGCGGCTTCGTCCCCTGCAACTCCTGATGATCTGACCGCAACAAGCTACGTTCCTCAGCTGCTCGGTGGTCATCTGTCGTATTCCGCCCGCGACATTGCTCAGGCGACGGATACACCGATCGAACGCGTCTTCCGTTTCTGGATCGCCCTCGGTTTTCAGGCCCCTACCGCCGACGATAAGGTTTTCTCGCAGCGCGACCTGGATGTTTTCAGTCGCTGGCATGAGCTTGTCGAATCGGGCGGCATTGATACATCGACCTCTCGGTCCCTCCTGCGCGCGAACGCTCACTTGGCTGACCGTCTGGCTCTGTGGCAGTTCGAGGCTCTGGTTGAGGACTCGATGCGTCGTTTCATGCTGGATGACACGACGGCTCGCATGTACGTGCTCGACCATATGTGTGAGTACATCGATGTCTTCCAGGAAATGTTCACCTACGCGTGGCGGCGTCAGCTTGAGGCGACGCTGTCCCGTTTCGACCGCGAGGTGTCGCAGCGTGGGCACGAGGAACGCCATAATCGTTTCCCGCTCAACCGCTGCCTTGGTTTCGTGGACATGGTGTCCTACACGTCCTCCTCGACGATCCTCGGTGACGCTCTCGTGGGGCTCATTGAGCGCTTCGAAGAGGAGAGTCGTAACGCCGTCATTGAGGAGGGCGGTCGCGTCGTCAAGATGATCGGCGATGCTGTTCTCTATATTGCGGACGATCTGTCGACGGGCCTGCGGGTGGCGACGTCCCTGGTCGAACGCCTCAATGCTGACGATGAGATGCTGCCGGTGCGCGCCTCGTTTGTGCGCGGCGATGTGTTCTCGCGTTCGGGCGATGTCTTCGGCCCCACCGTCAACCTTGCATCTCGCCTCGTGGACATCGCGCCGGTGGGTAAAATCCTGACGGATCCGACCACCGCCGCCGCCATTGCCGCCGGCGAGGTCGGTGACGGTTATGAGCTTGAAGAGTTCCCGACCGCGGACTTGCGCGGTTTCGGTCCGGTCTCGCCGTACCTGCTATCAAGCGTTGTTAACTAACGTTCATCTCGCAGTGTGAACGAGTGCCGGATTGGCTCGGAGAACGGGTCAAGAAAGGTGCAAGTTTTGGTTCGGAATTGCTAAGATGAACGCGTGACTACAGTTCTCCTCGTTGAAGACGATCCGGCCATCTCTGAGCCCCTTGCCCGCGCACTGGGCAGGGAGGGTTACGACGTGCGTGCGCACGCGACGGGTGCTGAGGCCCTCGCGGATGTCCGTGGTGTTGACCTGGTCGTCCTGGACCTCGGCCTGCCGGACATGGACGGCCTGGATGTCGCTCGCGAGATCCGTTCCTCCGGCAACCGAGTCCCGATCCTGATCCTCACTGCCCGCACGGACGAAGTTGACATGGTCGTCGGCCTCGACGCCGGTGCAGATGACTACGTGACGAAGCCCTTCCGTCTGGCCGAGCTTCTTGCCCGTGTGCGTGCGCTGCTGCGCCGCCAGGCCGCGGAACCGGTCGAGGGTGAGCTGCGTGCGCAGGACATCCGCATGGATGTCGCCGCGCATCGTGCCTTCGTCGGTGATGTGGAGCTGAGCCTGACGGCGAAGGAGTTCGATCTTTTGCGCGTCCTGCTGCGTGAAGCCGGTTCCGTCGTCGCTCGCGACACCCTCATGCGCGAGGTGTGGGGTTCGGATCCGACCGGCTCCACGAAGACCCTCGATATGCACGTGTCGTGGCTGCGCCGCAAGCTCGGCGACGATGCGACTGACCCGCACTACATCACAACCGTCCGCGGGATGGGTTTCCGCTTCGAAAACGCTCGCTGAGCGTCGCTGAGGGAGGCTCGTCATGCGCGCACGCGCGGTGAGGATGATCGTCTCGGTCGTCGCCGTCGTGTGCCTCCTGATGGGGCTTCCCGGCGCGTTTTTCGCGTCGGTATCCATCTGGACCTCCGAACAGCGTAGCCTCGACGTTCAGTCGCAGCTCATCCTGCAAAATATTGAGCGCCGACGCGCTGCGGGGGAGGGGAATGACCCTGCGACCCTGGCGTCGCTGGTGGCGGATCAAGCGAATAGTCGCGGTGGTGAACTGAGCTATCGCATCAAGGTGCCCGACTCCAACATCGCGACCAACGGCAAGGTTATTTCGGGACGCACGTTGACCGCTGTGGCGTCCTCACCCTCTGGAGTGTCTGTCCAGCTCACAGCATCGGCATCCAACGCGCTGGGGCGCATTGTGTGGACGTGTTCGCTCTTTGGCGGTGGCATGGCCCTGTCGATGCTGATCGGCTGGCTCATGGCGCGTGCCTTGTCGCGTGATCTGTCCGCGCCCCTCATCTACCTGGCTGCACAGGCCGAGCAGATCGGATCGGGTGGCGTGCGCGCCCGCGTGGAAAAGTCCGGCATTGAGGAAATCGACCTGGTCTCCGAGGAACTTGCGCGCACCGGCGAACGCATGGCCGGACGTCTGGCGGCAGAACGCCAGGCGGCCGCCGATGCGTCGCACCAGCTGCGTACCCCTCTGACGGCGCTGTCCATGCGCCTGGAGGAGATCGAATTGATCTCCACAGAGGACGAGGTGCGTGCCGAAGCCCGCACCTGCCTCGAACAGGTTGAACGCATGACGAACGTCGTGACGGAGCTTCTCGACGTCTCCAAGCGCCAGACCAGCCAGACCGAAGCCATCCACATTCTCGAGGTCTTCAACACGGCCCGCGAGGAGTGGGAGGACCAGTTCGAGGCGGCCGGGCGCTCGCTCGTTTTCCTCGACGAAGCTGAGCGCCCGATCCTCGCTGACGCCGGGAAGCTCGGTCAGGTCCTGGCCACCCTCATCGAAAACTCGCTGCGCTACGGCGATGGGACGACGCGCGTGTGGGCGCACGCGGGCACGTCCAAACGCGGAGTCGTCATTGAGGTGAGTGACGAAGGCGAGGGCATCGATGAGAGCCTCGCCCCCGATATCTTTGAAAAAGGCGTCTCTGGGCATGGCTCGACCGGCATCGGCCTAGCCCTCGCCCATGACCTTGCGCAGGCGATGGGCGGGCGCCTCGAGCTGAAGACGAACAAGCCCCCCGTTTTCACGGTGTCGGTCGCGGCGATCCCCGCATCGCTGGACCCCGATCGCGTGATGCCCGAAGGGCCCCTCATGTCCATGGGACGCCGCTCGCGGCGCTTCTAGCGGCGCGGTAGATTGAAGGAGTGGAACACAAGATGCGCACACCTCCCACCGTTGCCGTCATTGGCGGCGGTCAGCTGGCACGGATGATGCAGGAGAGCGCGATCGCGCTCGGGATTAACCTGCGCCCTCTTGTCGAGGCCGAGGACGGCTCAACCGGACAGGTGACGGTTGATAAGGCCGTTGGGGCTCCCGCCGACCTGGACGCGGTTCGCGCGCTCATCGACGGCGCGGACGTCCTGACCTTCGAGCATGAGCACATTCCCGCAGCCACTATGGAGGAGGCCGCGCGTCTCGTCTCCGTTCAGCCCCCGGCGAGCGCCCTGCTGTATGCGCAAGACAAGCTCGCCATGCGTGAGCGCCTGACCGAGATGGGGATCCCGTGCCCTGCGTGGGCACGCGTCGAGGATGAGGCGCAGCTGGAGCAATTTGGCGCCACGATCGGTTGGCCGCTCATCGTCAAAACCCCGCGCGGCGGCTACGACGGGCACGGTGTGGCTGTCGCCCACAGTCCCGCGGACGTGGCCTCGTGGTGGGGCAATGGTCCCCTCTTGGCCGAAGCCCTGGTTCCCTTCACCGGAGAGGTTGCTGCTCTGCTGGCGCGCACCCCGTCGGGTGACATCGCCTCGTGGCCCGTGGCCTCCACCGTGCAAGTGGACGGCGTGTGCGCCGAGGTGAGCGCCCCCGCCGTGGGAATCCGACCTGAGACGGCTGCGCAGGCCCGTCGCATCGGCGAGCGTATTGCGTCCGAGCTGGGCGTCACCGGCGTCCTCGCCGTCGAAATGTTCGTCGTCGGGGAGGGTGCAGACGAGCGCGTCCTCGTCAACGAGCTCGCCATGCGTCCGCACAATACGGGGCACTGGACCATCGACGGAGCTGTCACCAGCCAGTTCGAGCAGCACCTGCGCGCCGTCCTCGACCTGCCGCTCGGTTCGACCGACCTGCGCGCACCGGAGACCTACTCCGTCATGGTGAATCTCCTCGGTTCCTCCTATGACCAGCCAGCGCGTGCCCTCGCCGAAGCCTTCAGGGCCGGGGGAGCGGGCGCGAAGATCCACCTGTACGGCAAGGAAGTGCGCCCGGGCCGCAAGCTCGGGCACGTCACCGTCGTCGATCAGGACCCCGCTCTCGCTCTCGAGCGCGCTCGGGCTGCCGTGAGTGCCCTGCGCGGCGACGCGCCCACCGACTGACCTTCTCTCCGCTGACGGCTGAGGGATAGGTACCCCGGCCTCGTTCCCTCCCGAAAGGACCGCTCATGACCACCGAGCTCGACATTCAGCTGACCGCCACCGGCGAGGCCCCGCTCGTCGGCGTCGTTATGGGGTCCGACTCTGACTGGCCGACCATGGAGCCCGCTGTTGCTGCTCTCGCAGAGTTCGGCATCGCCTGCGAGGTCGGCGTCGTCTCAGCCCACCGCATGCCCGAGGACATGGTCGCCTACGGGAGGAGCGCCTCGGCGCGCGGTCTGCGCGTCATCATCGCCGGAGCCGGCGGTGCCGCTCACCTGCCCGGCATGCTCGCGGCTCTCACCGAGCTGCCCGTCGTAGGCGTGCCCGTGCCCCTCAAGCACCTCGACGGCGTGGATTCCCTGCACTCCATCGTCCAGATGCCCGCCGGCGTGCCCGTCGCGACCGTCTCCATCGCGGGCGCGCGCAACGCGGGTCTGCTCGCTGCCCGGATCCTCGGCGCGGGTGAGGGTGAGCAGGCCGAGGCCCTACGCGCGAAGATGCGTTCTTTCCAGAAGGACCTGCGCGATGTGGCCAGTGCGAAGGGTGCGGCCCTCGCCCAACGCGTCAGTCAGGCACGCTGAGCGAGGCGAACACAAGGACTGCGCGGGTAGCCCTGAAGGGGCGGCGCGTCGTATCCTGGAGCCATGAGCATTCTCGTTTGTGGCGGCGCCGGCTACATCGGCGCGCATGTTGTCCGTCTCCTGCGTCAGCGCGGGGATCGCGTCGTTGTCGTCGACGACCTGTCGAGTGGCAAGGCATCGCGCGTCGGCGACGCCAAGCTCGTGAAGCTTGACGTGACGCTGGACGAAGCCCGCTCCGCGCTGTCTACCCTCATGGTGGACGAAGACGTGACCGCGGTCATTCACTTCTCCGCACGCAAGCAGGTCGGCGAATCCGTCGAACGCCCCGCCTGGTACTACCAGCAGAACATCGGCGGTATGGCCAACGTTCTCCTCGCAATGGAGGACGCCGGAGTCGACCAGATGATCTTCTCGTCCTCGGCCGCTGTCTACGGCACACCCAAGGACCCCGTGGTCACCGAGGACATGGCCGGTCACCCCATCAACCCCTACGGCGAGACGAAGCTGATCGGCGAATGGCTGATGGCTGACTGCGAGCGCGCCTGGGATCTGAAGTGGATCGGCCTGCGCTACTTCAACGTTGCGGGTGCCGGGTGGCCTGACCTGGCTGACGATGCCGTCATGAATCTGATTCCGATGGTGCTGGACCGCGTTGAGCGCGGCGAGAGCGCCAAGATCTTCGGCACTGACTACGACACCCCCGACGGCACCTGCATCCGCGACTACATCCACGTCCTGGATCTGGCGGAGGCACACATCGCGGCCCTCGACGTTCTGGCCGAGGGGCGTCAGCCCGACCACCACACCTACAACGTGGGGACCGGCCTGGGCACCTCCGTCCGAGAGATCGTCGACGGCCTGCGCCGCGTTATCGGCTGGGACTTCCCCGTTGAGGAGCTGGACCGCCGCGCCGGCGACCCGCCCAAGCTGATCGGTGACCCGCTCTCCATCGGCGTCGACCTCGGCTGGAAGGCCAACAACGGGGTCGAGGAGATCCTCACCTCCGCCTGGGAAGGCTGGCAGGCGGGTCCTCGCCCGATCACCGTCCCCGGCGCCTGAGCGCGTTGACGCACGGATAAAGCCCCCGGCCTCGTTCCAACACATGGGAACGAGGCCGGGGGCTTTTGTCACCCATTGGAGGACTGCAGGCCGACTTAGAACCCGTCGACCTGGTTGAGGTCCGACGTCGTCAGCGTACCGGCACGCAGCTTGGCAAAGAAGTCGTCGGCGGTCGTATCGCGCAGCAAAACAGCGGATGCTCCCGCGTTCGTTGTGAAGTTCAATGACTCGATCGGCGGGACGCCCATCATCTGATTCGACGAAGCGGAGCGCAGCGCCCACACGAGCGACGCCACCGTGAACACAGAGGAGTCTTCGTCAACCGTGAAGGACTTGGAGCCCGCGCGCTCCACACGCAGGGTCTTCGCGGGATTAATGAGGGTTGACGGCGAGACCGCCGAGGAAATGACCTTCGAAATCACCTGGCGTTGCCGCTTCGTGCGGCCGATATCGCCCTCGGGGTCCTGGTAGCGCATACGCGAGAACTGCAGGGCCGTCGTGCCGTCAACCGTGTGGCAACCCGCGGTCCACGTGAGGCCGGAATACTGATCGTTGGCGTCGTTGTCGTAGCACAGCTCAACGCCGCCGACGGCATCCACCATGTCGGGCACGGCACCCATGCCGATCTGAACAAAGTGATCGACCGTCAGGCCCGTCAGCTTCTCGACGGTCTCGACGAGCAGCTGCGGCCCGCCATAAGCGTAGGAGGCGTTGATCTTGTCCCAGCCGACGCCCGGGATCTCCGCGTACGTGTCGCGCGGAATCGAGAGTGCAACCGTCTGTCCGTTCGGGGCGACGTTGACGAGCATGATCGAGTCAGCGCGCTCGGATTCGTCGAAGCCATCCTTCACGGCGCCGTCCGCGCGCGAGTCCGAGCCAGCCAGCAGGTAGGTCGTGCCGGGCGTATCGGCGGCGCCCGACAGCGCGCTCACGCGACCCATGTTCGTGTTGGCATCCCACAACAGGAAGCCGCCCCACGCCAGGACGATGACCAGGAAGAGGCACAGGGTCTTGAGGATGGGGTGACGGCGCTTGCGTCGCCTCGGCTTCGCAGCCGGGACCGAGGGGCCCGCAGGGACAGCGGTCGGCGCGGGGGCGGCCGCGGGCGCACCCTGGGCGCGATTGATCGTCACCTGACGAGGCCCGTTCCCGGAGGGCGCGTAGGTGTTCGCACCCGAGGAACGGCCAGAGCCCGGCGCGTAGGACGGGGGATTGGAGGCCGACGCCGGCTGGAACGACGGCGGCTGCTGGGCGGGGGTGCGGCGCGGGAAAATCGACTGAGAGTCGCGCTGTGGCTGGTCCAGCGTGCGCGGCATCAGGGGACGCGAGGCGTCGGCCTCGTCGTCGGAGATCCTCCACATCTGTGGCGCGAGGGCCTCAGGTGGGGGAGTGGGGGCGCTGCCGCGCACCTCTTCACCGATGACGTGAGCGTCGTCGGATCCTGGGCGGCGTCGTTTCGGATCCGGTGTAAACGAGGGGGGAGTGCTCATTGGTCCTTCGGCGGGCAGGTGGCGGCTGTCTGCTTAGCAGCTTCCTCGTTCGCCGCGTTATTCGCGACGGAAGCGGACTGCTCGGTGTTATCCGTGGTGGTCTCCTCGGAGCTGGGATCGGTCGTGGGAGCCTGCGTCGGATTGGGCGTCGACGGTGCCGTTGTCGCGGTCGGATCGGGCACCACCAGCTGCGCGCCGTTGCCGTCCGTGAACGTCGTGCCCACGGGCAGAGCCTGATCGTTCTTCAACGCGGTCCACACGTTGCGAGCCATTGGCTCGGAGGGGATACGGCGATTCGGATCCCAGGACGGCTCCTCGACCGGCATGGTGATGAACTGGATGTTGGTGCGATCCACCTTTTGCAGCACGTTGATGAGCAGGGATGCGTCCGAGCTGGCGTTTCCGAGGTTATCGGAGACGTTCACGGCGGAAATCGCGGCCTGCAGGAAGTTAATGAGCGCGCCGGGATCGGTCACGTAGTTTTTCTCCTGCAGTTCGCGCAGCATCGCGGAAATCAGCTGCTGCTGGCGGCCGATGCGCGAAATGTCGGAACCGTCGCCCTGCCCCTTGCGCGAGCGCATGTAGGCCAGCGCGTGAGTGCCCGACAGCTTCCAACAACCCGCATCGATGTAGAGCTGGGCGGACTCATCTTCGATGTGCTCGGGGATGTTGAACCAGACGCCGCCGAGCGCATCGATCATGTTAATAAAGCCCGCGAAATCAACGACCATGAAGGCGTCGATGGACATACCAGAGAGCTTTTCAACGGTCGACTTCACGCAGGCGATGCCGGGGGCGATGTCCTCCTGATCATCCCCGCCGTTCGAACCATAGACCATCGCGTTGTTAAACATGTCGTCGCTGGTCGGCTCGCTGGTGGTGCCGTCGCGATGCTTGCACGCGGGGATGTCAACCAGCGTGTCACGGGGGATGGACACGATCTGCACGCGGGAGCGGTCCGCGCTGACGTGAATCACCATCGTCGAGTCATTACGCAGGCCGGGGACATCATCTGCGTCGCCTGCACCCAGCTCGCCGCTGGCGCCGTTGCGCGAGTCGGTTCCGACCACGAGGATGTTGACGGCACGCCCCTCGAAGGAATCGGGGGTCGCCTTGCTCTGCCCATCAACCGAGTATGCGTCGATGTTGACGACGCGGTTGGCGAACTGGCTACTCAAACTGGCGTACACGAAACCCGCCGATGACACCACGAAGAGCACGCCGGCCAGGAGCACGGCGAGCGCGCCGCGCAGGAGGCCGAAGCGTCCGTAGTTGACGGCCGAGTGCTGGATCGGTCGCAGATTCACGTTACTCATCGTTTGTAACCATATCGTTATCTGGAGGGTTTGTCGGGGAATCAGGGCCGTTAGCGGCGCGTTCCACTTCCGGGTCATCAGTGTGAACAAGAGGGTCGATGGCGTTTTCAGGGGTTGTGTCCTCGGGCGGAAGGACGTGTGCGAGGGCGAGCGAGCGGGCCAGCCTCGCCATGCGTGCCTCGGCCCGGGCCTCGCGCCGGTACCCGGTCACCATCTGCGCAATCAATGCGATGACGAGCCCGTAGACGATCAGGTTGACGCCACGCTCCACGCCGATGGCGCGGGCGACCGTGTTGGCCAGCGACGGCACGAGGATCGCCACGATGGCCGCCGCCACGAGGACGCCGATGCCGATGCGGCGCAGAGCCAGGGACGAGGCCGAGGATACCGGGCGCACGAGCCACCACGCGGTGAGTGCGAGGGCGAGGAGTAGGAGGACACGGATAGCGATGTAGGCGCTCATCGTCCCCCCAACGCCAGGTCGACGGCGATATTGACTGAGTTGAGCAGGGGCTGGCCCTTCGCCCGTGAATAGTCCGTGTAGGAGATCGTCACGGGGTGTTCCGCGCCGGGCAGGCCACAGGCCGCCAGCTGGGAGACGATCTGCGAGGCGTGGGCCATGCGTGAGTGGGTCAGGTGCACATGAGCGAGGGCATCGGCGCGTATCACGCGCAGCCCGTTATGTGTGTCCGTCAGAGCCATGCCGGTGCGCAGGCGGGCGATGAGGGCTCCGAGGCGCAGCATCGCGCGCTTGACGGAGCCGACCTGTGCATGCGCGCCGTCGCGGAAGCGAGATCCGAGGACGAAAGCGAGGTCCTCCTCGCGCGCCCGATCAACCATCGCCGCCGCATCCGACGGATCGTGCTGGCCATCGGCATCGAAAGTGACGACGTAGCGGGCCCCACGCGCGAGCGCCGCTTCGAATCCGGTCTGCAGGGCAGCGCCCTGACCGAGGTTGAGAGGGTGGGTGGCCGTGTAGGCGCCGGCCGCGCGGGCCAGGGCCGCGGTGTTATCCGTTGACGCGTCATCGACGACGAGGACATACGGGAAAAGGGTGCGAACGCCCGCGACGACGCCCCCGATGACGGGCGCCTCGTTGAACGCGGGGATGACGACCCACGTGTCGGAGCGCATCTGCATTCGATTAGTGTCGCACATCGGGGTGGGCACGCGCCTATAGTGAGGGTATCTGTGAACGCACCCGCGCGTGCAGCAACAAGGAGAGGGAAGCACCGTGATCGAGCCCAGCGCCGACGTGGCGCCCAGTGCGATGGTGGCCCTCAGCGCCCGCGTGTGGCACCTCGCCCAGGTTCGAGAAGATGCAACTATCGGCGAGGAGACGATCGTCGGTCGGGGTGCATACATCGGCGAAGGCGTACGCGTCGGGAATCGCTGCAAGATCCAGAACTACGCCCTCATCTACGAGCCCGCCTCCCTGGCCGACGGTGTATTCGTCGGGCCCGCGGCCGTCTTCACGAACGACCACTGCCCCCGCGCGATCAACCCGGACGGGAGCCTCAAGAGCGCGAGTGACTGGGAACGCGTCGGTGTCACTGTCGATCGAGGCGCTGCCATCGGGGCTCGCGCCGTGTGCGTCGCCCCCGTGCGCATCGGCGCGTGGGCGTCGGTCGGCGCGGGCGCGGTCGTCACGTCGGACGTGGCCCCCTACGCCCTCGTCGTCGGCGTGCCCGCGCGCCGCGTCGGGTGGGTCGGCGAAGCCGGCGTGCCTCTTGTGGCCGCCGATGAGGAACCGACGAACGAGGCCGGGGACCGCACGTGGGTGTGCCCGGCCACGGGACGCCGCTACGTCGAGCGTGGCGGTGCCCTGTCGCCCAAGGAGGCCCACGCCTCGTCCCCGAGCGCACCCGCGACACCCGCCCAGACCCGTGAGGACCAGCCATGACGCAACCGTTCATCCCGCCCGCTCGCCCGCTGATCGGCGAGGAGGAGATCGACGCGGTCGCGGCCGTCATGCGCACCGGCATGATCGCCCAGGGCCCGCAGGTGGCAGCCTTCGAGGACGAGTTTGTGGCCGCCTTCGTGCCCGGAACCCGAGCCGTCGCGGTCAACTCGGGGACCTCCGCCCTGCACCTGGGCCTGCTCGCCGCGGGGATCGGGCCGGGCGACGAGGTCATCGTCCCCTCCTTCACCTTCGCGGCCACAGCGAACTCGGTGGCCATCACGGGCGCGACCCCCGTCTTCGCCGACATTGACCCGCTCACCTTCACGCTCTCCCCGGCCGCCGTCGAAGCCTCGATCACCCCGCGCACGCGCGCCATCATGCCCGTCCATCTTTACGGCCACCCCGCGCCCATGGACGCGCTCCAGGCGATTGCCACTGAGCACGGACTCATGATTTTTGAGGACGCCGCACAGGCCCACGGCGCGACCCTGCACGGGCGCGCGGTCGGCTCCTTCGGCAGCTTCGCGGCCTTCTCCTTCTACCCGACGAAGAACATGACCAGCGGCGAGGGCGGCATGGTCACCTCCGCCGACCCCGGCATCATCCGAGGCGTGCGCCTCGCGCGCAACCAGGGCATGGAGACGCGCTACGCCAACGAAATTGTGGGCCTCAATAACCGCATGACCGACATCCACGCGGCAATCGGGCGTGTTCAGCTCACCAAAGTCGGGGCCTGGACAGCCAAGCGCCAGGAGAACGCCGCGTTCCTGAACGCGCACCTGCGCGACGTCACCGTCCCTCATGTCGCTCCCGGCGCCGTGCACGTCTACCACCAGTACACGATTCGCGTGCCCGAGGACCGCGACGGCTTCGCCGATGCCCTGCGCGACGAATACAGCATCGGCTCGGGCGTCTACTACCCGATCCCGAACCACGAGCTGCCCTCCTTGGCCCGTTTCGCCCGCGACGCGGAGCTGCCCGCCACCCGCGAGGCTGCCGCCCAGGTCCTCTCCCTGCCGATTTACCCCTCGCTGACTCCCGGCGAGCTGGAACGCATCGCACAGGGCGTCAACGCGCTCGCGGAAGCGGGGGCCTGACATGACTATTCGCCTGGGAATCCTCGGTATCGGCTCGATGGGTCGACACCACGTGCGCAACGCGCGCGCGACCGCCGGGGTAGACCTCGTCGCGCTCGCTGACCCGGGCGGTGACCGCTTCGGCGTCGCCGGTGACCTGCCCGTCCTGGGCGGCGTCGAGGAGCTGATCGAGGCCGGTATCGACGCCGCGATCATCGCCGCTCCCACCGCCCACCACGAGGCCGCAGCCCTCGCGCTCGCCGAGGCCGGGGTACACACCCTCGTCGAAAAGCCCCTCGCCACGAGCGTCGAGGCGGGTCGGCGCATCCGCGATGCCTTCGTGGCCGCGGGCCTCGTGGGAGCCGTCGGCTACGTCGAGCGCTGCAATCCCGCGCTCATCGACATGCGCAGGCGCATCGCGGAGGGCCAGCTTGGCGAGATCGAGCAGATCGCGACGCGTCGACAGTCGCCCTTCCCCGCGCGCATTAGTGACGTCGGCGTCGTGAAAGACCTGGCCACGCACGACGTGGACTTGGCCGCGTGGGTCGCCGGCGCCCCGTACGAGAGCATCTACGCGCGCACGTCCGCGCGCTCGGGGCGCCCGCACGAGGACATGATGGTCGCCTCGGGCGTGCTTGCCGGCGGCATCCTCGTCAACCACCTCGTCAACTGGCTCACCCCCTACAAGGACCGCACGACGATCGTGACGGGGGAGCGTGGCGCGCTCGTCGCCGACACAGCGATGGGGGACCTCACCTTCTACGAGAACGGCCACGCGCCCCTGCAGTGGGACGCTATCGCCGCCTTCCGCGGGGTCAGCGAGGGGCAGGTCGTACGCTACGCGCTCACCAAGCGTGAACCCCTCGCCCTCGAACACGAGCGCTTCCGCGACGCGATCCTCGGCGTGGGCGCCGAGCACGTCACGATGGACGAGGCCCTGGAGAACCTGCGCGTCGTCGAGGCCATTCTGACATCGGCTGACACCGGACGGTCCGTCGAGCTTTAAGATGCGGCGCTACCGCGTGAGGTCGTCGTAGATCGCACGGAGCTGGCGGGTTGCACCACGCAGTGATCGCTCGTGTGTCACCCACGTCCGGCACGCCGCCGCCCGATCCGCGCGTTCATCCTCCGACCAGGCCAAGGCCTCGTCGATCGAACGGACGAGGGCATCCGGCGAGCGTCCGGCCGTGAGCAGCGAGGCACCGGGCGCGACCATCTCCGGCGTGCCGCCCGTGGAATACGCGATGATGGGAACGCCGCACGCCTGCGCCTCAAGCAGGACGAGGCCCGCGGCCTCCTGCCGTCCCTGCGTCGGTTTCGTGGGCAAGACGAGGACGTGGGCGCGGCGCATCCAGCCGCGCACGCCCTCGCGATCCAGCCTGCCCGTGAACGTCACGTGGGTGGGCGCGTGCGCGCGCAGTGCGGGGGCCAGCGGTCCCTCGCCGACGAGGACGAGGCGATGCGGGCGGCGCCCCACGAGGTCGGCGGACGCCCGGGCCAGATCATCCACACCTTTCAAGTGGCTCAGAGCACCCACGAACAGGACGATGGGCTTCTCGCGTAAATCCGTGGACTTAGGGGTGAACGGTGCCCAGAAGTCGGTGTCCACGCCCTGATAGTGCACGCTCAGCCGCTGCGGATCGGCCCCCGCTCCCAGTGCGACATCCGCCAGGTAGCTCGAGACGGCGAGTAGTCGCGACGCACCCTCGAAGGCCGCCCGCCGATTGCGCGCGTTCCACGCGGCACCCGCGCCGCGCCCGAGCCTCGGGTAGGCGTCCCCGCCGTGCAGCGTCACCACCAGGGGCACGCCCGTCTCCCGCGCCGCCGCCACGGCAGGCAGCGACCATGTTGCCTGGTGCTGGTGAATAACGTCCGGATCCCACGCGCTGATTGCGCGGCGCATCCGTCCCAGGCCTCGTGCCTGCGCGGCCACGCGAAGCGGGAGAGGGCCACCGAGTGCGCGCGGTGCGGCCTCGTCAATGGGAATCGTGACGGTCGGATCGGCGATGCGTGCCGCGAGCGCGAAAACCCGCCAATCGAGCTGGGGTATCGCCAGGGCGTGCGAGAGCGCGAAGTAGGTCGGGGGAACCAGCAGGGTTCCCTTCGTCAGGGCGACCCTCACGAGTTCCACCCGAGTGTGGGCGCGGAGCGGGGAGCGGGCATGCCACCATCCTAGGGGCAAGCCGCACGCCCCAGGTGATTAAATGAGTTCATGACGAACGCACCTGCCCGCCCCGCCCGCTCGGGCGTCCTCGCGCAGGTGCTCACCCTCCTCGGCGGCACTCTCCTCGCCCAGGTCATCGCCTTCGTCGCCCAGATCGGCATCGCCCGCCTCTATACGGACACGGACCTGGGCTACCTAGGAATCTTTACCTCCGCTGCCACGCTCGGCGCGGCCGTCGCGGGCGCCCGCTTCGACCTCAGCATCGTCCTGCCTGCTCCCGGCGACGAGGCCTCGGCCCGGTCCCTGGCCCGCCTCGCCTCGCGCTGCGTGCTGCTTACCTCCGCGCTGGCCACCCTCTGTGCGGCCGCCGCATGGCCGTGGGTGAGCGGGCGCTACGGAAGTGCGCTCTCGGGCTGGATGCTTGCCGTTGGCGTGTCCGTCCTGTTCCTGGCGCAGGGGCAGGTGTGCTCCTACTGGCTGACTCGCCACCGCCGTTTTCAGGCGATTGCGAGCTCGTCGGTCGTGCGCTCTCTGGGGATCGCAGCCCTGCAGCTGCTGTGCGGTTTCCTGGCTGGTGGTGGCCTGGGGGCCGCCATCGGTGCGACGATCGCTGGCCAGGGCCTCGCCGTCGCCTACCTGTCGTGGCGCGCCCGCGACGCCCGCGTGCGCGGGGCTACGGATCCGACCCTGCGCGAGGTGGCCTCGCGCTACCGGAAGATGGCGCTCGTCGGCGTGCCCAACGTTGTCGTCGATGCGGTGCGCACGAGCGCGATCCCTCTGCTGATTGCTACCTATTCCGTGGCCTCGCTCGGCCAATTCAACATGGCGTGGCTGGCCCTGCAGGCCCCGGTCGCACTCATCGCGGGGGCCTTGTCGCAGGTGTACTTGCCGCGCCTGTCGGATACGCCCGCTGGGCAGATGACCCGCGTGGTAGTGCGTATCGGTGGCATCGCCCTGGCTTGCTCGATCCCCGTCTTCGCGCTGCTCGCGTGGGCCAGCCCGGCGCTCTTTCCCCTCGTGTTCGGGGCTCGCTGGGAGGCGGCTGGATATTTCGCGCGCTCCCTGGCTCCGTGGCTGGCCTTGACGGTGGCGACCTCGCCGCTGTCAAACGTGTTCGTCGCGACCTACCACCAGCGGCGTATGCTGGCCTTCGCGTGCGCGTACTGCGCGGCGCCGCTGATCTGGCTCGCGTGCAGCCCCTACCGCGTCGAGACAACGGTCGCCGTGCTGGGGGCCCTGATGGCCGTGTTGTTGGTGGGGATGCTCGTGATGGCTGTCCTGACGGCGCGCGCTTACGACCGCGGGGATGGTGCGCGCCCGACGGCGTAGTGCGCGACCGCGTGAAACCTTTGTGAAACGAGCGATTGTGAAACAGGTGATCTCGTCGCCTCCTGACACGCCTCTCCCCCAAAAGTCGCATGCAATTCCCATGTGGTCCATTTCTGTGTAAGGTCAAAAACCTTGATATTCCGCCATTTTTAGGAATGCTAAGAAAAGTTAGTGAACCCAAATTGCATGCGAGATTTTGGGGGAACTATTGATGTGTCGCTCGCGCGGCGAGAGCTTGCTCGTAGGCCTGCCGCAAGCGCGCCGCGCCCTCCTCCCACGTCGGGATTTCCGGGGCTGAAAAAGCCTCGATGTCCTCTCGCGTGATGGATTCCAGGGCCCCAATGAGGTCGCGCTCCGGGTCCTCCAGCACCCACGTGTCGGCCTGATCGCCCAGGTAACGGCGGGCCTCGGCCAGGGGAGAACACAGCGCGGGCACCCCGGCCGCGAAGGCCTCCATCATCTTGTTGGGCGTGGACATGCGGTGCGACAGGCACCCGGACTCGATGAGGCACAACGCCACGTCAGCCCCGCGCGTCATCGCCAAGACCTGATCCGGCTCCACGGGAGGCAGACGGTGGATGTTCGCGTGTTCCGCTGCGGCCCGCTCGACCTCGGGCAACAGGGCACCCGCGCCGACGAAGACCACGTGCGCGCTCTTCACCTGCTCAAACGCCCGCAGAATCAAGGGAATGTTACGCCCAGGCGCCAGGTAGCCCGAATGGAGGTACAGGAGCGCGTCCTGCGGGATTCCCAGCTGCCCGCGCAGGTCGATGACCCCATCCGAGCCCGTCGGAGCGTTCGTCACGACCACCGGATCCACGCCCGGGTAGGCCTCGCGGTACCACTGGGCGATCGACTCGTTGACCACGGACACCACGTCCGCGCGGCGGATATAGCGGCGCTCGATCACGCGCTGGAGGCGCTGGCGCAGGCCCGCCGATCCCACCGTCTCGGTCTCAAGCTCGTGCGCGTTGTACGCAAACACCGCACCCGTTCGCCGCGCCAACGCGTGCGCGAGGGGCAGCAGGAACAAGTTCTGCGCGGAGACGGCCGCGACGCGCTGCCTCGCGAACCGCCGGTACACGCGCGCCCCCCACGCCCCGACGACCCTCACTCCGCCCAAGGGCGCACCCAGGGACGCACCCCGAATCCTCGTGAGGTGCACGGTGGGGGCCACGGCCTCGTCCGTGGGGAGCCCGCCCTGATCGATGCCGACGATGTGCGTCTGGGTGAAGAGCGGGGACAGTGAACGCGCGATCTTCACCAGTCGCCCGGGCGAGGCCAGGTTCGACGGGTAGAGCAGGAGATTGAGCGCGCGATCCACGCCCCCATTGTAGGTGGGGCGGGGCACTACACTGGAGGGGAACAACGAGGCCGGAGACGGAAAGGGGACCCCATGCGTATCGCGGTCGTCGGCATGGGCAAGATTGGTCTGCCGCTGGCGGTGCACTACGCGCGCGGCGGGCACACCGTCGTCGGCGTGGACGTGAACCCCCGCGTGGTTGACCTGATCAACGGGGGAGAAGAACCCTTCCCGGGCGAGGCGCACCTCGCCGAGTACCTGCCCCCGCTCGCTTCCTCCGGCGCCCTGCGCGCCACGACCGAGTACGCCGAGGCGATCCCCGACGCCGACGCGGTCGTCATGGTCGTGCCCCTCGTCGTCGATGATGAGAGCCGCCCCGACTTCTGCGTCATGGACGCTGCGACCCACTCCATGGCCGAGCACCTGACCCCCGGTACTCTCGTTTCCTACGAGACGACCCTGCCCGTGGGCACGACGCGCGGACGCTACACGCCCCTCATCGAGGAGGTCTCCGGCCTGGTCGAGGGCCGCGACTTCGATGTCGTATTCTCGCCCGAGCGCGTCCTCACCGGGCGCGTTTTCGCCGACCTGGCGCGCTACCCGAAGCTCGTCGGGGGCCTGAGCGAATCCGGCGAGGCGCGCGGCGTCTCCTTCTACGAGGCCGTCCTCTCCTTCGATGAGCGCGACGACCTGCCGCGCCCCAACGGCGTGTGGCCCATGGGCAGCGCCGAGGCCGCCGAGATGGCTAAGCTCGCCGAAACCACCTACCGGGACGTCAATATCGGCCTGGCCAACCAGTTCGCACGCTACGCGGACGCTGTTGGCATCGACGTCGCGCGTGTCATTGAGGCCTGCAATTCCCAGCCCTACTCCCACATCCACCGGCCCGGCATCGCGGTCGGCGGCCACTGCATCCCCGTCTACCCGCGCCTGTACCTGGCCGGCGACCCGGAGGCGACCGTCGTATCCGCAGCACGAGCCGCCAACGCCGCGATGCCCGCCTATGCGGTCGCGCGCGCCGCCGCCCTGCTGGGATCCCTTGCGGGCCTGCGCGTCGCGGTCCTGGGTGCCGCCTACCGCGGCGGGGTGAAGGAAACCGCGTTCTCCGGCGTCTTTGGTGTCGTCGATGCCCTGCGCGAGGCCGGGGCGCGGGTGCGCGTCCATGACCCCCTCTACAGCGATGAGGAGCTCGCCGACTTCGGCTGGGATGCCTACCACCTCGGAGAACCGGTGGATGTCGCCATCGTCCAGGCCGACCATGCCGACTACCGGAACGTGACGCCCGCGGACCTGCCCGGTGTGCGCCTCCTCGTCGACGGCCGCGCGATCACCTCGCCCGAAGCCTGGGCGGGCACGCCGCGCATCACGATCGGCGGGGGAAGCGCTCCCGCATGCTAGTCACTCTGGCGACCCGCACTTTTACACCCGAGCCCACGGCCGCCGCGCTGCGCCTCGGGGCCCTCGCCCGCGCGCTCGCGGCGGGCGGCGATACTGTACGTGTCCTCACCTCACGCCTGGCTTCCTCCGTCGCCCGCGATGCCCGAGAAACCGAGGAAACCCAGGCTCCCGAGGACGCTAGCGCTCACGCAGGGGAGGGCCCCGGCCTCGTCGAGGTACGCCGCGCGCCCGTCCTGCGCGACCGCACGGGCGCAGTGCGAGGATACGTCTCCTACATGTCCTTCGATCTGCCCCTCCTCGCCCGGCTCCTCGGCGGCCCCCGCCCCGACGTCGTCGTCAGTGAACCCCCGCCCACGACCGGTGTCGCCGTGCGCCTTGCGTGTGCGCTCCGCCGCGTTCCCTACGTGTACTACTGCGCTGACATCGTCTCGGACGCGGCCGCGCTCGCGGGGGCTCCCGGCTTGGTCGTGCGCACGGTCGCAGGCCTGGAGTCTTTCGCGCTGTGCGGTGCGCGCCGCGTCATCGCCGTCTCCGACGGGGTTGCCCGCCGTGCCCGTGAGTTGGGGGCCCGCGATGTTGTCGTCGTCCCCAACGGTGTTCGCGTGCCCGAGGTTGTGGCCACCGGCGTGCCCGACGGATTCCCTACCTGCTCAGGTCCCGTCTTCGTCTACGCGGGAACGGTCGCCCAGTGGCTGGCTCCCGAGGTCTTCGTCGACGCCTTCGAGCGTGCGCGTGAGCGGCTCGGCGACGCGCGCCTGGTGTTCGTGGGGCAGGGGAGCGGATGGGACGGCCTCGCTGCGCGTGCGAGAGGCGTGACCGGCGTCGACCTGATTCCTGCCGTCAGTGCCGACGAAGCTGACCGGTGGATGGCGCGAGCCACCGCGACGCTCGCCTCGCTGCGCCCAGGCGGATACGACTACGCCTACCCGACGAAGATCCTCGCCTCCCTCGCGCAGGGGACCCCCGTCATCTACGCGGGGCCCGGGCAGGCGGCTCGAGACGTCGAGGAGAGCGCCCTCGGAGTCGCATGCTCCCTCGATGTCGATGAGATTGCCGAGGCCATGGTCGCCCTCGCATCGGGGGCCGCCTCGTGGGTCGGACGCGATGGTGCGCGCGCGTGGGTGCGCGAGCACCGGTCGGTCTTAGCCTCGTCGCGCGCAGCGGCCGCGGTGGTGCGTTCGGCGCTCGCGTAGGACTGGCGGTTTCTTTTCTCTGCGGCGCTGACATGGCAGCGTTGCCGCGCGGCGCGCTCCGGGGACCTCGGCCTCGTCTCACATGCGGAAAAGCAATCGTTTTAGTTCGTATTAGTTTGTGCATGTAACTATTCTCATGTTTACAGTTACACCATAAGTACCTACAATCACGACTGTCACATCAGCAACTCGAAGGATCACTATGCGCTCCTCGTGGAGGACCATCGTCGCCGGGCTCGTCCTGGCCCTCGGTGCCGCCGTATCGGCCCTCGTGCCGCCGGCGCACGCAGCTGGCATCACGATCGCCATTGACCCCGGTCACGGCGGCTCAGACCCCGGTGCGATCGCCAACGGCCTGCGTGAAAAAGACCTGACCCTCGCGGTCTCCCTGGCCCTGAAGGAAGAACTGGAAAGCTACGACGGCGTGCGCGTCGTCATGACCCGCACGACGGACACCCGTCCCTCGGAAAACACCGGCGCCGACCTGTCGAGCCGCGTCGACATGGCAGCTGCGGCGGATGCGGACGCCCTCGTCTCCATCCACTTCAACTCGGGCTCGCCCATCGCGAAGGGCGCCGAGGTCTGGTACGGAAACTCTTCCTCGTACAATTACGCCACCCACACGCAGGGACGTACCCTGTCCAACGCCATCCAGAAGCAGCTCACCAGCCTCGGGCTGGCTGACCGCGGCATCAAGACACGCGACAACCCCTACTACGACTACCCGGACGGCTCCACTGGCGACTACTACGCGATCATCCGCCAGGCCCGCGAAGAGAACATGACCGGCATCATCGTCGAGCATGCCTTCGTGACCTCCGCGTCCGACGCCGCACTCCTGCACGACGCGAACTTCGTGCGCTCACTCGGCATCGCCGATGCCACCGGCATTGCCCAGGCGTACGGCCTGAGCAAGGGCACCTGGCGTGCAGACGGCGACTCCTGGAGCTTCATCTCCAACGGCACCGCTAAGACCGGCTGGTTCTCCACCGGCGGCCGCTGGTACTGGGCGGGTGCCGATAAGCGGACGATCCGCGGCTGGTCCACGATCAATGGACGCCGCTACTTCTTCGACGACTCCACCGCCATGGTGACGGGTTGGAAGCAGGAAGACGGCAAGTGGTACTACCTGCGTCCCGACGGCGATATGGCCACCGGATGGGTGAAGGACGGCGGCTCCTGGTACTTCCTCGGCTCCGACGGTGTCATGGCCACCGGCTGGCTCAAGGACGGTAACAACTGGTACTGGCTGCGTGCCAACGGCGCGGCAGCTATCGGTTGGGCCAATGTCGGCGGCGCCTGGTATCTCTTCGAAGATGACGCGCGCATGCTCACCGGCTGGCAGCTGACTGAGGATGATAACCGCTGGTACTACATGCGGCCCAATGGTCAGATGGTCACCGGCTGGCTCCTCGACGGCGGCACGTGGTACTACCTGGACGGGGACGGCGCCATGGTGACCGGCTGGGTCAAGGTCGGCGGCACCTGGTACCACATGCAGTCCTCTGGCGCGATGAGCACCGGCTGGCTCCTCGATGGCACCTGGTACTGGCTGGACCCGAACTCAGGTGCCATGGCGACCGGCACGGTCACCGTTGAAGGCCGCGCGTCCAACTTCGCGTCCTCCGGCGCGTGGCTGGGCTATGCGGATGGTAGCGGTGCTCCAGCGGCCTCTCGTTCGGCCGATCGCAGCGCCTCCGTGACGAACGCCGCGGGTCAGCGCCTCATCATGAGTGCACCCACCGCCTCGCGCTCCGAGGTCATCGATGAGATGGAAGACGCCTGGGATCAGGCGGGCTACAGCTATCCGAGTGCGCTGGCCGCCGGCGGCGCGCCGACAATCCGTGATTTCGCGTCCATCGTCTACGACGAGGCCGTGGCCGAGGGCGTGTCCCCCGAGCTGGTCTTCGTGCAGGCCATGAAGGAAACGGGCTGGCTGCGCTTCGGCGGCGACGTGAGCGTGAGCCAGTACAACTTCTCCGGCATCGGCGCTGTCGGCGGCGGAGCGACGGGGGCCTCCTTCCCGGACGTGCGCACCGGCATCCGCGCCCAGGTTCAGCACCTGCGCGCCTACGCGGATTCCTCGGTGACCACGGCGTCGCTCGCGAATGCTGTCGTCGACCCGCGCTTCACCTACGTGCGCAAGGGCGCGGCCCCCGTGGTCGAGTACCTCGGCATCCAGGAGAACCCGAACCGCACCGGCTGGGCCGCTGCCAAGAACTACGGCTACGACCTGGTCTCCATGATGAAGGCGTACTTCTGAGGGCTGATTGACGAGGCCGGGGCTAGCTGCGTGATCGAGCGCGGCTGGCCCCGGCCTCGTTGGTGTACGTGCAAGACCGCTCGCGCTTGATGCCGCCTCCCATTTCGCATGCAATTCCCATCAGGTCTGTTTTACCGTATCGAGAAAACGTTGGAATACCAATGATGTGGTTTCAAAGTTTGAAAAAGGTGTCGGGGAATTGCATGCGAAATTGGTGGGGAGGCGTAGTGGTGGTCTGGGGAGTTCCGGTGGTCTGGGGTGCTCCGGTGATGCTGCGCTCCGGTGGTTGAGCGTCCACAGCTCCCCTCGATCGTGTGCATCCGGATAGGTTGTGCGCATCCGGATAGGTTGTGCGCATGCGGATAGGTTATTCAGATGTGGATAGGTTACTAACCTATCCGCATGCTTCTAACCTATCCGTATCGTCGTTACCTATCCGGATGTTGGGTGCACATCCGCGTGTGTGCGCCCGGCTGTGCGACAGTCGGCGTTCAGACGCGTGTGGGGCAGCGTCAACGGTGAGAACAGGCGAGCGGGGGCAACACTGAGCCACATACAGCGAGGCCCCGAGTGCTCGCCGTGAGCAACCGGGGCCTCACTGCAACACAAGTCAGCCGCGCAGGGATGCGACGTAGGAGTCGATGTGCTGCGAGGAATCTTCGGGGGTGAAGCCGGTGGCCTTGATCTTCGTCAGGTCCAGGACGGAGGACAGGGGACGCGGTGCCACCTCGCGACCAGCGAAGTACTCTTCCGTGGTCACGGGCGTGACGTCTTCCGGATCGCGGCCGCACAGCTCGAACACCCGCTTGGCGACCTGCGCCCAGCTCATGACCGGGCCTTCACCAGAGAGGTTGTAGGTGCCAAACTCGGCGCCGGTGGTCAGCAGGTGAATGATGCCGCGCGCCAGGTCGGACGTGAAGGTCAGGCGACCCACCTGGTCGGACACGACCGAGGGGGAGATGCCCTGATCTGCCAGGGATGCCATGGTCTTCAGGAAGTTCTTGCCGTCGCCCACGACCCAGGAGGTGCGCACGATGTAGTGCTTCGGCGTCGAGGCCACCGCAGCGTCGCCGCCCGCCTTCGACTGGCCGTACGCGCCCAGGGGAGAGGGGGCCTCATCCTCAAGGTGCACATCCTGAGTGCCATCAAAGACATACTCAGTCGAAATGTGGACCATCGTCACGCCGTGAGCCGTCGCCTCGCGCGCCAGGACGGCCGGGCCGGTCGAGTTCGCCTGCCAGGTCGCACGGCGTCCCTCGGGCGTCTCGGCGCCGTCCACGTTCGTCCACGCGGCAGCGTTGATGACCACGTCGATGTCGTCCCACGGCAGCGCGGCCACCTGCTCGGCGTCGGAAATCGAGACCTCGGGCAGGTCCACGCCCGTGACCGTGAAGCCGGCCTCGGGCAGGGCGCGCATGAGCTCGCGGCCCAGCTGACCATTCGCACCCGTCACGAGCACACGGCGACCCACCGGGGCGGGAGCCGGGAAGGGGGTCACCTCCGCCATGCGCGGGTGAGCCTTATCTTTGTCCGACAGGATGGCGCGCTCAAGCGGGATCGGCCAATCCACGGCGGCCGTCTCGTCAGCCAGGTTCAGGAAGGTGTAGCGCGCGTCCGGCGACCAGTGGTCGTTGACCAGGTACGTGTATGCCGTGTTCGGCTCCAGGGTCTGGTAGGAGTTTCCTACGCCCTTAGGCACGAAGACCGCGACACCCGGATCAATGATCGTCGTGTAGACGGTGCCGAACGAAGGGCCTTCGCGCAGGTCCACCCATGCGCCGAACACGCGGCCGGTTGCGACCGACACGAACTTGTCCCACGGCTCCGCGTGAATGCCGCGGGTTACCCCAACCTCGTCGTTGAACGAGATGTTGTTCTGCACGGGGCCGAAATCCGGCAGGCCCAGCGCGACCATCTTTTCGCGCTGCCAGTTCTCCTTGAACCAGCCTCGATTATCGCCGTGAACAGTCAGATCAATGCGCAAAAAGCCGGGGATCGGCGTGGTCGTAATCCCCAGGGGCTTAGCGGTGGGCGCCATGGTTCTTCCTTACGTGCGTGGATTGTGTGCGGACGTAACATTCCATGTAAATACTATCCGATCTACACCCTCGCGGCGGTGTGCGCCGCCCCATGGGCGCGCGCAGGGACAAAGTTGTGGAAAAATACTCGGTGATAGGGATAATTGTCAACGACGCGCGACCCACTCGAGGGCGCGCCGGGAAGCGGAGGCAACATGAAAGGCATCATCCTGGCGGGCGGCTCGGGCACCCGTCTGAACCCGATCACGCTGGGGACATCGAAGCAGCTCGTCCCCGTCTATGACAAGCCGATGATCTACTACCCGCTGTCAACCCTGATGCTGGCGGGTATTTCCGAGGTGCTCGTCATCACCACGCCGCATGACGCGCCCTCCTTCCATCGCCTGCTGGGCGACGGCAGCCAGCTCGGCGTCAACATCTCCTACGCGGTCCAGCACGAGCCCAACGGCCTCGCGCAGGCTTTCGTGCTCGGTGCCGATCACGTGGGCAATGACAGCGCCGCCCTGGTCCTGGGCGACAACATCTTCTACGGCCCCGGCATGGGCGCCCAGCTGCGTCGCCACGTCGACCCCGACGGCGGCGCGGTCTTCGCCTACCACGTGTCCAATCCGCGTGCGTACGGTGTCGTGGAATTCGACGAGGAGTACAATGCTCTGTCGATCGAGGAGAAGCCCGAGAACCCCAAGTCGAACTACGCGGTGCCCGGCCTGTACTTCTACGACAACGACGTGGTCGAGATTGCCCGCAACCTCAAGCCGAGTGCGCGCGGCGAGTACGAGATTACCGATGTGAACCGCTCCTACCTCGAGGCCGGCAAGCTTAAGGTCGAGGTCCTGCCGCGCGGCACCGCGTGGCTGGACACGGGCACGTTCGACTCCCTCGCCGACGCCACGGCTTTCGTGCGCACGGTTGAGGCCCGCCAGGGCATGAAGATCGGCGCCCCCGAGGAGGTCGCGTGGCGCATGGGCTTCATTGACGACGAGGGGCTGCGCCAGCGCGCCGAACCCCTGGTGAAGTCCGGCTACGGTGCGTACCTGCTTGAGCTGCTTGAGCGCGAGGGGCGCTGAGTGAGCCGTCCCAGCGCTCAATCCCGCCTGCTCATCGTCATCCCTGCGTGGAACGAGGAGGAGGTGCTCGGTGATGTCCTCGAGATGGTGAAGGTTGAGAAGCCTTCTTTCGCGGACATTCTCGTGGTCTCCGATGGGTCGACGGATGCGACCGCCGATATCGCGCGTGCCGCGGGCGTCGCCGTCCTTGATCTGCCCCTCAATCTGGGTGTTGGCGGCGCCATGCGCGCCGGCTTCCAGTACGCCCAGCGCATGGGGTACGAGTACGCGTGTCAGCTCGACGCGGATGGCCAGCATGATCCGCGCGAGATTGAGACCCTGATCGAGACGGCTTCGCGCGAGCATGCGGACGTCGTGATCGGTTCGCGTTTTGCGGGCAAGGGTGACTATCGTGCGCGGGGTCCTCGTAAGTGGGCAATGAACCTCTTCTCGTTGATCCTCTCGCGCGTGTGCAAGACCCATCTGAGCGATACGACGAGTGGCTTCAAGCTCTACGGCCCCCGGGCGTTGGCGCTGTTTGCGCACAATTACCCGGCTGAGTACCTGGGTGACACGATTGGTGCGCTCGTCATTGCGGCGCGCTCGCACCTGGTCGTGCGTGAGGTTGGCGTGCAGATGCACCCGCGGGCCGGCGGGGAGCCCTCGCATAATCCGATTAAATCGGCGCTGTTCCTGGTGCGTGCGACGATGGCCCTCGCGGTTTCACTCTCGCGCCCCGGTGAGAAGGTCGCCCAGGCGCCGGAGGAGAATGCATGAGCCCCACCTATGTGCTTGGACTGGTGTTCGCGATCATCATCTTGGTGATGGTGTTCGTCAAGATGCGTAACTCGGGTCTGAAGGAGCGCTACGGTCTGTGGTGGTATTGCATCGCGTTCTTTACCGCGCTGCTCTCCATTTTCCCGCAGACACTGAAGTGGACGGCGATGCAGCTGGGTGTCGTTGTTCCGCTGAATTTGGGCTACTTTGTGGCCGGCGTGGTGTTGCTGCTGCTGTCGCTGCGTTTTTCGGTGGATCTGTCGCGTTCGGATGAGGATCGTCGTCGCCTGACGGAGGAGGCTGCGATCTTGCGCCTCCAGCTGGAGGATCTGCAGCGCCGCGTTGATGCTCTCGAGGCATCGGGTGAGGGGGATGATCGCTCCCGCTGAGGCGCTCGCCTTCAAGGCAATCAACGAGGTCGGGGCCCGTCAGGTGGAAACCTGGCGGGCCCCGGTTTGTGACGTCGGAGCGCTCCCGGGCGGGTGGTCCGCGGGCGGCTCGGTGCGGTTAGCGCAGCAGCGTGCCGTCAGGGCCGAGGCTGAGGCGCTCGGTGGGGGCTGCGGGGTCGACTTCGCCTTGTGCGAGCTTGCGCCTGAGTGCGGAGGCGGGGCGCGAGACGGGGACGGTGGGTTCGCCGGTGGCGTCCTCGTCGGCTTCGTCCGCTGCGCTCGGCGTGGGTTCCGAGGCCTCGATCGGCGAGGCGGAGGGAGACTCGACGGGGGTCAGGGAGATGCGGGCCCCCATCGCGGATGCGTGCGAGGGCAGGAGGGGTTCGCCGTCGAGGTCCTTGGCGAGGTCGTCGAGCATGGCGCGTGCCTCGTCGACGACGGAAGCGTCTTCGGCGTGGAGGCCGTGGACGAGCCAGCGGACGAGGGCGATCTCGCTCATGAGCTGTGCGCGTGTAAAGACGTGCAGGTCGGTAGCGCGGCGCTCGTGGCCGTAGGTTTCGCGGAAGCGTTCGAGGAACGCGTCGGATGCGGTGGCCTGGATCCATGCGATGTCGAGGGCGGGGTCGCCCACGTGCGCGCTGGTCCAGCCGCTGATGGCCAGGAGTGAACCGCGTTTGACGGACAGGCAGTGTTCTTGGATGTCGCCGTGGACGGGGGCGGCGGGGAATCGCCAGAGGGAGACGTCTTCGAGGGCGGCTTCCCAGCGGCTCCACAGGGCGGCGGGAATGGTGACCTCGCGGGCGGCCTCGTCGAGGAGTGCGAGGTTGCGGTCGCGGCATTCGATGGCCGTGTAGGTGGGCAGTCCGATCGCGGAAAACACGGTCTCGGGGAGGTTGTGGAGAGCTGCGAGGGCGCGTCCGAGAGAGGCGGGCAGGAGCGGGTCCGTGTCGAGGTCCTCGTCCGTGGGGGCGGTGCCGCCCGGATCGCGGTGGACGTAGACGCTTCCGCCATGTGCAAGCTTGGCTTGCCCGGCCAGTCGGGGCACGTCGAAGGGGATGTAGTCGTGGTCGTGTGCCTGCCCGAGGCGGTCGAGGATTCCGGAGGTCGCTTCGAGGGCGGGGCCGGAGACCTCCTCGTGGGGGCAGGTGACGATCCAGCGGTTGCCTGCGGCGTCTTCGATGCCGGTCACGGTAGAGAGCTCGTCGCTGTAGGAGGGCGGGCGCAGGGCGGTGACGCGCATACCGGGGACGGCGGCGGTGGCCAGGGCTGCCAGTTCGAGGGGGCTCTTCGGGGAGGTCATTGACTTAACGTATCGCGTGTGGGGGCGCGCGAGTGCTTCCCCGCGCGGAGTCGGGGGAGATTGGGTGGGTGTGGGTTTGCTCCTTTCCGAAAAACTCTGTTACTTTCGACACATTGGCTTGGTCTGTAGCAAGGAGGCGCAGCGATGGAAGCCATGACGCGTTCTCTCGCGGCACGTGTCCGAGAGGGATTGGCTGCGGGCGGCATTGACGCGGCTCGCGATCCTGCGGCGGTGCGCGCGCTCATCGAGCGTGCCATCGATCGGCATGCACCCGACCTGTTGCCCGCTGCGCGCGCGCAGATCGAGGCAGACCTCATGGACGACATCTGCGGCCTCGGGCCGCTCCAGGCGCTCATGGACGATCCGTCGGTGGAGGAAATATGGATTAACGCCGCCTCGCGTGTGTTTGTCGCGCGCGGCGGTGTGGCCGAGTTGACCAGCCTCATCCTCACGGACGAGGATGTGCGGGCCCTCGTGGAGAGGATGCTCCACCATTCGGGACGCAGGCTCGACCTGTCGAGTCCCTTCGTGGACGCGATGCTCGCGGGCGGCGAGCGCCTCCATGTCGTCATTCCGCCGGTGACGGGTGCGTCGTGGAGCGTGAACATCCGCAAACATATCCAGCGGGCACGCACCCTGGAGGATCTGGTTGCGGTCGAGATGGTCGCTGCCCCGATGCGCGACTTCCTCTCGGCCGCCGTCAGTTGCGGGCTGTCCGTGCTCGTTTCGGGAGGAACTCAGGCGGGCAAGACGACGCTGCTGCGCGCCCTGGCGGGGGAGCTTCCGCGTTCGCGCCGCGTTATCTCCTGCGAGGAAGTCTTCGAGCTGGGGCTGGCCAACTGGGACCACGTTGCGATGCAGACTCGTCCGGCGGGCGCGGAGGGGACGGGTGAGATTACCCTGCGTGATCTCGTGCGCGAGTCCCTGCGTATGCGCCCCGAATGCCTGATCGTCGGCGAGGTGCGAGGCCCTGAGGCCCTCGATCTGCTGGTCGCTCTCAACGCAGGCGTGCCGGGCATGGCGACCGTGCATGCCAATTCGGCGCGCGAGGCCCTCGATAAACTCTCGATTCTGCCTCTCCTCGCGGGAGAAAACGTCACGACGGCGTTCGTCACACCGACCCTGGCCTCGTCGATCGACCTCGTGTGTCACGTTGAACGAGGAGCCGATGGGCACCGCCACGTCGCCGAGATTCTCGCGGTTCCCGGGCGCGTTGAAGGTGATCGGATCGAAACTGCGTCGCTCTTTACGTACGACGGGATCCGCTGTGAACGCGGCAGCGGCGGACTGGACCTGCATGATCGTTTTGCTGCGGCCGGGTTCGACCTGGCGTCCCTGCTCGAGTGGGGGACGCTGTGATCGCCATTGTGTGTGGGCTCGTATTCGGGATCGGGATCGTTGTGGCCCTGTCCCCGTGGTTCCTCCCCGCGCCCGTGTGGAGGCCGTGGGGGCCGTGGAAGCGCGTGCGTGAGGACGTTGCGCGCGCACGCGTTCCGGGGCTGACGGCGGGGCGCCTCGTCTTGCTCAGCGGTGCGATCGGGGCGGTTGTCGCGGTGCTCGTCCTCGTTGTTACCAGCGCATGGCCGGTCGCCCTCATTGTGTCGCTCGGCGTGTCGTTCCTCCCCTACGCCTGGGTCGTCTCCCGGGTGCGTGCCCACGCCAAGACCGTTCGTGCCGCATGGCCAGAGGTCATCGATGCGATGGTGTCCGGCGTGCGCGCGGGCACCTCGTTGCCCCAAGTGCTGTGCGACCTTGCCGAGGAGGGCCCCGTCCCCATCCGCTTTGCCTTCGAGGCCTTCTCCCGGGACTACAGTGCTCACGGGCGTTTTGCTCCCGCGCTCGATCGGATGAAAGAAGAAGTCGCAGACCCCGTCGCCGATCGCATTATCGAGGCGCTGCGGATTGCGCGTTCCGTCGGCGGTGCCGACCTGACGCGCCTCCTGCAGGACCTGGCCACGCTCCTGCGCGAGGATGCGCGCGTGCGCGGTGAGCTCGAGGCCCGCCAGTCCTGGACGGTTGGGGCGGCCCGTCTCGGAATCGCCGCGCCGTGGGTCGTCCTCCTGCTCCTGTCGGGAGGAGGCGCCAGCGCGAGCGTCTGGAACTCCCCGGGAGGCATCGCCGTCCTGTGTTCGGGTGCCGGGATCTGCGTCATCGCCTATCTGGCGATGAAGGCAATGAGTCGGCTGAGCTCCGATCCGCGCAACCTGGGGGGTGGATCGTGAATCCCTGGACCGTGCGCATCCTCGACGTGGCAGTCAGTGCGCTATTCGTGGGAGGCATTGCCCTCCTCGTGGCGGCATGGTTCGCACGCCGTCCCTCCTTCGCGGCCCGAGTGGCGCAGGGGCGCGTCAGCGAGGAGGCCCCGTCCCCCGTGAGCGCATGGGCTCGGCGCGTCAGTGCGGCCGCCCTCGAATCCCTGGGGTCGACCACGGATTCCGTCTCGCGCCGTCTCGCCCTGGCGGGAATGACACCGGAGGTCTCCGTCTTCCGGCTACACCAGGCACTGGCGGGTATCGCCGGTTTCATCCTCGCCTGCCTCACCCTCACGGCGCGCCCAGCCTCCTCGCTGCGCGCCTCGCTCGTGCCCCTGTGCGCGTGCGCTCTTGTCGGCACACTGCTGGGAGTCGCGGGGATGGACCGTTTCCTCACGCTGCGGGCCCACGCCAGGCAGCGCGCGATCGACGTCGCCGTTCCCGACTGTGCGGAGCTGCTGGCGCTCGCGGTTGCGGCGGGGGAGTCGATTCCTGCTGCCATCGAGCGGGTTGCGGGGTGTGCGGGTGGGCCACTGGGGGTGGAACTGTCCCTCACCGCTGGTCATATCCGCAACGGTACGCCCTCCGTGCGTGCGCTCTCTGACCTCGTTGAGCGCACCGAATCGCCTGCTCTCACGCGCCTGAGTCGAACACTCACGACCGCGATTGAGCGTGGCTCGCCCCTGGCCTCGGTCCTGCATGACCAGGCGCGCGATCAGCGAGAACGATCCCTCGCCGCCCTGATGGAGGAGGGAGGCAGGCGTGAGATCGCCATGCTGTTGCCCGTCGTCTTTCTCATCTTGCCCGTCACCGTCATGTTCGCCCTCTACCCGGGACTCATCGCCCTGGATTTCACACCGTGAAGGAAGGAAAACAGTCATGAAGAAACTATTCCTGAGGAAAACTCCCCTCGGGGAGCGCGGTGACGTGCCCGGATGGGTGCTCATCACGCTGATGACGGCCGCCCTCGTCGTCCTTATTTGGGGAGTCGCCTCGGAGCGCCTCGTGGAGATCTTTAACCGTGCGATGGACTCGATTTCAGGAATCTGACGCGCATCCCGAGCGAGGCTCGGAGGTCGTGTCGACAGTCCTCGTCCAGGGTCTCGTTGTCCTCGTGATTCTCCTGCTCGCCCAGATTGCCTTCGCCTCGCACGTGCGCACGATGAGTGTGAGTGCTGCGTCCGAGGGTGCGCGCCGCGGCGGTCTCCTCGGCGGCGACGAAGACGAGGCGAGGGCTCGGACGGGAGAACTCCTCGATTCTCTCGTGGGTGCGCCCAAGGATCGTGAGATCGACGTCGGGCGCGAGGACGACGGCGGAGTCGACGTGCTCGTTGTCACTGTTCGTACGCGCCTGCCTCTCGTCGGAGGCTTTGGGCCGCGGTGGCTCACCGTGCACGGTCGTGCTCTCGTGGAGGGGCCGTGAACGAGCGCGGGGACGCCAGCGTGGAATTCCTGGGCATCCTGGTCGTCCTCGTCATTCCAGTCCTCTACATTGTTCTCGCGGTTGGGCAGGTGAGTGCCGGTGCGATGGCGGTGGACGCGGGGGCGCGTGAGGCCGCGCGGATTCTCGCTGAGGACCCCGCTCGCGAAGCCGACGCGTCCCATGCCGTTGCGCTCATCGTGGAGGACTTTGGGATCGATGCTCAGGCGGACGTGTCCCCGAATTGCGTTGGGTGCGAGGGCGATGGGGGCGTCGTCGACGTGCGGGTGTCCGTGCGCGTCCCCCTGCCCTTCGTGCCCGCGTGGCTGGGACGCGCCGGTGTGGATGTGTCCTCGAGTGCGCGCGTGCCCGTCCGGGAGGTGGTGGCCCATGGGTGATGAGGGGCGCGTCGGCGTGCTGATGGGGGCAGGTTGTGCGTTCGTCTGTCTGTTTCTCTTCGTCTCCCTCGCGCTGACCGAGGTCGCGATGCAGGATCGCAGGCTTGTGTCGTGCGCTGACGCCCTGGCGAGCGTTGGAGGCGGCAACGCCTCAAGCGGCTCGTTCTTCGTGGAAGGGGACGCGCTCGAAGTCGACGAGGCCGGGGTGCGTTCTCGGGTCGAGGAGGGCCTTGCGGCGCTGTCGGACACCACGTGCAAGGTGGGTGATGGCGTGACTGTGAGCGCGGTGAATGTCAGTGATACCGAGGTGGAGGTCACAGTGAGTGCACGGCCGACCGTGTCGTTGGTGCCTCCTGTCCTGCGTACGACGGCGGTTCCCGAGCTGATGCGGACCTCGAGTGCGCGTCTTCGAGAGGCTCACGGGCAGCGCTAAAGTGGCGTCCGCTACGGTCACATTGTGGGACGGCGAGGGACGCTCGGGTAAACGAAACGTAAACTTTAGGCCATGAGCAGCTTTGATACATCTCGTCTTTCCCCCGCGCTGGCCTCCGTTTTCGAATCCGTTCAGCGCCGTGATCCCGCCCAGGCCGAGTTCCACCAGGCCGTCTACGAGGTCCTCCTGACCATCGCGCCCCTCGCCGAGCGTCACCCCGAGTACGCCGACCTGGCCATCATCGACCGCATCGTGGAGCCCGAGCGTCAGCTCCAGTTCCGCGTCCCGTGGGCAGACGACAAGGGCAACATCCACGTGAACCGCGGCTTCCGTGTCCAGTTCAACTCTGCGCTCGGCCCCTACAAGGGCGGCCTGCGCTTCCACCCCTCCGTGAACCTGTCCATCATCAAGTTCCTCGGTTTCGAGCAGATCTTCAAGAACGCCCTGACCGGCCTGCCCATGGGTGGCGGCAAGGGTGGCGCGGACTTCGACCCCAAGGGCAAGTCCGATGCCGAGGTTATGCGCTTCTGCCAGTCCTTCATGACTGAGCTCTCCCGCCACATCGGCCCCGACACCGACGTGCCCGCTGGCGACATCGGCGTGGGCGGCCGCGAGATCGGCTACATGTTCGGCCAGTACAAGCGCCTTAAGAACCGCTTCGACGCGGGCGTCCTGACCGGCAAGGGTCTGACCTGGGGCGGTTCGTTCGCGCGTACCGAGGCCACCGGTTACGGCCTCGTCTACTTCGCCGCCGAGATGCTCGCCGCGAAGGGCACCAGCTTCGACGGCAAGCGCGTCGTGGTGTCCGGCTCGGGCAACGTGGCGATCTACGCGACCGAGAAGGCCCAGCAGCTGGGCGCGACCGTCGTCGCCGTCTCCGACTCCTCCGGCTACGTCGTGGACGAGGCCGGCATTGACGTCGCGCTGCTCAAGGACGTCAAGGAGGTGCGTCGTGGACGCGTCTCCGACTACGCTGCCGAGCGCCCCGGAGCCGTCTTCGTGGCCGACGGCTCCATCTGGGACGTCCCCTGTGACGTGGCCCTGCCCTGCGCGACCCAGAACGAGCTGCCGCTGTCCGGCGTTCAGAGCCTCATCAAGAACGGCGTCCAGCTGGTCGCCGAGGGCGCGAACATGCCGACCACCCCCGAGGCGATCGAGGCCCTGCAGGCGGCGGGCGTCGCCTACGCCCCCGGCAAGGCTTCCAACGCGGGTGGCGTGGCCACCTCCGGCCTCGAGATGCAGCAGAACTCGGGCCGCACCCAGTGGCCTTTCGAGGAGACCGACGCCAAGCTCCACCAGATCATGGTCGACATCCACGCGAACACCGTCGCCACCGCCGAGGAATACGGTGTGGCTGGCGACTACGTGGCCGGCGCGAACCTGGCGGGCTTCCGCAAGGTGTCCGACGCGATGGTCGCGATGGGTCTCATCTGATCCGCTTCTTGTTGGTGCCCCGGCGTCTTACTGGCGTCGGGGCACCGTCGTCTCTGCCGCTGGCGGGGGAGTAAGCCCTGCCACCACAGCGCCGTAGCATTCCTCGTTGGCGGCCCGATCCGCTACCCTGGATGGGTGGCCATTGAATTTTCTGAAGAGATCCCGTCCCTGCGCACCACCATGGAGAACATCCTCGCGGTCGTGCAGCCGGACAAGCTGCGCGCGCAGATCGCCGAGCTGAATGAGAAGGCGGCCGCGCCCGACCTGTGGGACGACCCGAGCGCCGCCCAGGCTGTCACGAGCGCGCTCAGCCACCGCCAGAGCGAGCTCGATCGCGTCACGCAGATGAGCGAGCGCATCGACGACCTGGAGGCCATGGTGGACATGGCCGCCGAGGACCCGGACGAGAGCGCCGACATCCTGGCCGAGGCCGAGGCTGATCTGGAGAAGCTCCGTAAGGACTTGAGTGACCTGGAGATCCGCACGCTGCTGGACGGCGAGTATGACGAGCGCAACGCTGTCATTACGATCCGAAGCGGTGCGGGCGGCGTGGATGCCGCCGACTTCGCCGAGATCCTCCTGCGCATGTACCTGCGTTGGGCGGAGCGTCACGGCTACCCGACGAAGGTCATGGATACGTCCTACGCCGAAGAAGCTGGCCTGAAGTCAGCGACCTTCGAGGTCCAGGCCCCCTACGCCTACGGCACGCTGAGCGTCGAGGCTGGCACCCACCGCCTCGTGCGTATCAGCCCCTTCGATAACCAGGGGCGCCGCCAGACGTCCTTCGCTGCCGTCGAGGTCATTCCTCTGATCGAGACGACGGACCACATCGAGATCCCCGAGTCCGAGCTGAAGGTCGACGTCTTCCGCTCCTCGGGCCCCGGCGGCCAGTCCGTGAATACGACCGACTCGGCCGTGCGTATGACCCACATCCCCACGGGCATCGTCGTGTCTATGCAGGATGAGAAGTCCCAGATCCAGAACCGTGCGGCTGCGCTGCGCGTCCTGCAGTCCCGCCTCCTCGTGCTGCGCCACGAGGAAGAGCAGGCGAAGAAGAAGGAACTCGCCGGCGACGTCAAGGCGTCGTGGGGCGACCAGATGCGCTCCTACGTCCTCCAGCCGTATCAGATGGTCAAGGACCTGCGCACCGAGTACGAGTCCGGCAATCCCCAGTCCGTCTTCGACGGCGACATCGACGGCTTCATCAACGCCGGTATCCGCTGGCGCAAGAACGAGCAGAACGCCGCCCAGGACTGAGTCGCGCGTCAACGCATCACCCGGCCCCGGCCTCGTCAATCTATGCACGAGGCCGGGGCCGCGTGCGTGTCCAAGGGACCCGGGGCGGAGGGCTGAGTGACACACCGGCGGTTTTCCGCGTGTCGCAGCCGGGTCGTGACACGATCGTTACCTAATCTGACAGGGACTATTGACCCCGATCGGACGGTCCCATGATTCGTTTTGAAGATGTCACCATGGTGTACACGCCAGGTGCCCAGCCCGCGCTGGACCACGTCTCGCTGGAGGTGGAACGCGAAGAATTCGTGTTCCTCGTCGGCAAGTCGGGTTCCGGCAAGTCCACGTTCCTGCAGCTCGTCATGCGCGAGATGAAGGCGACCAGCGGCAAGGTGTGGGTGCTCGGCAAGGACGTGTCCAAGCTGTCCACGTGGGCGGTCCCGAAGCTGCGCCGCCAGATCGGCACGGTCTTCCAGGACTTCCGACTGCTGCCTTCTAAGACCGTGTACGAGAACGTCGCGCTGGCCATGCAGGTTATCGGAAAGCCGCGTCATGCGATCGAGACGGCCGTCCCGGACGCCCTCGATCTCGTGGGTCTGTCCGGCAAGGAGTCGCGTCTGCCGCACGAACTCTCCGGCGGTGAGGAGCAGCGCGTCGCTATCGCGCGCGCCATGGTGAATCGTCCCGAGCTGCTGCTGGCGGATGAGCCCACCGGCAACCTGGATCCGGAGACGTCGCTGGGCATCATGCGCCTCCTGGATCGAATCAACCGCACGGGCACGACCGTCGTCATGGCCACCCACGACGCCGACATCGTCAACCAGATGCGTAAGCGAGTCATCGAGCTTGAGGCCGGCGACGTCATCCGTGATCAGAACCGCGGCGTCTACGGGGCCGGGAGGTAACACCAGTGAAACTTCGTTTTATTCTGTCCGAGGTCGGCAAGGGCCTGTCGCGTAACCGCGCGATGAGCGTTGCCGTCATCCTCGTGACCTTCGTGTCCCTCCTCTTCGTGGGCATCGCGGGCCTGACCCAGATGCAGGTGTCCAAGATGAAGTCGGAGTGGTACGACAAGATCGAGGTCACCATCTACATGTGCGCCATCAACGACGCGGCCGCGAATTGCAACGCGACCGAGGCGAGCGACGCGCAGATCGACGCCGTGCGTCAAAAGCTGGCCTCTGCTGAGATGAGCCCGTACGTGGCGAACGTGTACGAGGAGACGAAGGAAGAGGCCTACGAGAACTTCAAGCGCCTCAACGGTAACGATGCGCTGACCCAGTGGACCACGCCGGACATGCTCCAGTTCGCGTTCCGCATCAAGCTGGTCAACCCCGAGCAGTACTCGGTGGTCAAGGAGGAGTTCTCCGGGACTCCCGGCGTGTCCGAGGTTCGCGATCAGCGTGAGGTTGTCGAGCCCCTGTTCCGCGTGCTGGGGGCTGCTCGTACAGCTGCCCTGGGCCTCGGCGCGATCATGGTCGTCGCGGCGATCCTGCTGATCTCGACGACGATCCGCCTGAGCGCGATGAGCCGCGAGCAGGAAACGCAGATCATGCGATACGTCGGTGCCTCGAACCTGTTCATTCAGGCCCCCTTCATGATTGAGGGCGCGCTGGCCGCGCTGGTGGGCGCTGTGTTCGCGATCGGCTCGCTGTTCGCCGGCGTCCACTTCATCGTCCAGGGGTGGATGGCCCCCTCCTTTAAGTGGACGAACTTTATCGGTATGGGCGAGGTGGCGATCATGACGCCGATCCTCGTCCTGGCAGCGGTTGCGCTGGCGGTTATCGCGTCGGCGTTCTCGCTCGCGAAGTACACGAAGGCGTAAGTCTCATGTCCCGTTTCCTGCATCATCCGGGTTCTCGCGCGCTGCGCGTCGGCGCGTTCGCTCTGGCGGTGGCGTCCTTCGCGGCGATGAGTCAGGCGTTGCCTGCTCGTGCCGACGACGAGCGCGACGCCGCCGCGAACGCAGCCGCAGAGGCTGAGGCGACGGTCAATGCTTTGCAGTCACAGCTGGAGGGCATCGACGCGTCGCTCGCGCAGGTCTTCATCGACCTGCAGGCTCTCAACGGGCAGATTCCGGTGGCGCAGGCCGCCTACGAGAGTGCGACCGCGACGTACGACGCGAAGTCGCGTGAGCACGCGACGATCCTGGGCGAGCTGAATGCCGCCCAGGGCGAGCAGAACCGCATCGACCAGTCGCTAACTGCGGCCACCACGCAGGCCGACGACGCACAGCGTGCGATCGCCGACCTGGTGCGCCGCAAGTACCGCGAAGGCAACGTTGATCCTGTCGCCGTGGCCCTGACCGCGGGTGGTACGGAGTCGATTACCGACCGTGCGGCGGCCGCCGACATGGCGCTGCGCACGGAGAGCCAGACGATGACCGCCGCGCTGGATGTCTCCTCGTCCCAGCGCACGCAGGCCACTCGTCAGAACGCGATCACGGACCGTATTTCCGACCTGGAGGAGAAGGCCGCGCAGGCCGAGGCCGAGGCGAAGGCTGCGAAGAGCGAGGCTGACTCCAAGCTCACGGAGCTCAATAACCTGAAGACGCAGGCGCAGGCCAAGCAGGCCGAGTGGGATGCCCAGAAGGGCCAGGTTCAGGCCTCGCTCGACCAGGCCGAAGCGGACTATCAGGCGCGCAGCGCGGAGCTCGCGGCGATTGATGCCGCAAACATTGCGTCGGGGGCCTCCTACGTGTCGGCCTCGGGCTTCCGTAGCCCGCTCGATATTCCGATCGTCGTCACCAGCCCGTTTGGTATGCGCTACCACCCGGTCCTGGGCGTCATGAAGGGCCACTCGGGCACCGACATGGCCGCCGACTGCGGCACGATCATTCGCGCCGTGGCCTCGGGCTACGTCAACGCGGTGTCCTCGGACTACTCGGCGGGCAACTACGTGGACATTAACCACGGCCTCGTCGGCGGTAACTCCGTCATCACCGAGTACCTGCACATGCAGGCCCAGTACGTGTCCCCGGGCCAGTACGTGAACGCGGGCGACGCGCTGGGTGAGGTTGGCTCGACCGGCTACGCGACCGGATGCCACCTGCATTTTGGTGTCATTCAGAACGGAAGCTACGTTGAACCGATGGATTATTTGTAATCCGCGTTAGGATGGACCCTCGTAGCGTTTTGCTACGGGGGTCTTTCCGCATGTTGCGCGGAAAACGAGTCTGAAAGGAGGCAGCATGCCCAAGGATTGGAAGAAGCCCAAGCCCACGGAGGGGCAGCGCGCTAAGGCTGCCTCCGACGCGAAGAAGACGATTGCCCGCAACAAGAAGGCGCGCCACGACTACACGATCGAGGATACGTGGGAGGCCGGCCTGGCTCTCATGGGCACCGAGGTGAAGGCGCTGCGCATGGGTCGCGCGTCCCTCGTGGATTCGTGGGTCGAGATCAACGGGGGAGAGGCGTGGCTCTACGGCGCCAATATTCCCCTGTACTCGCAGGGGTCGTGGACGAACCACGCGCCCACGCGCAAGCGCAAGCTGCTGCTGCACCGCGCGGAGATCGACCGTATGCAGGACCGGGTGGCCGCGAAGGGCTACACGATCGTACCCCTGGAGCTCTACTTCATCGGCGGCCGCGTCAAGGTCGAAATCGCCCTGGCCAAGGGCAAGCAGGAGTGGGATAAGCGTCAGGCGCTGCGCGAAAAGCAGGATCAGCGCGAGGCCGAGCGCGCGATGCGCCGCTACGTGAAGCAGGCCCGCCGATAGGGGAAAGAAGGCGATTCCGTGCGAGGTCCCGTCAGGATTTTTCGTCGTGATCTGCTGAGGCTGGTACGTGTACCGGCCGCGTGGATTGTCATCATCGGTATGGCGTTCGTGCCCGCGCTCTACGCGTGGTTCAACATCGTCGGATTCTGGAATCCGTACTCGCAGACCTCCCACATCCGCGTGGCGGTGGCGAACGAGGACGAGGGCGCGACCAAGGACCGGATCGGCACCGTGAACGTGGGTGCGATGCTGGAAACTCAGCTGAAGCAGAACGATCAGCTGGGCTGGCACTTCGTGAGCGCGGACGAGGCCCGCGCGGAGGTCGAGCGCGGCGATTCCTACGCGGCCTTCATCATCCCGGCGTCCTTCTCGCGCGACCTGACGGGCATCGTTGACGGCACGTACGTCAAGCCGAACATCCAGTATTACGTCAACGAGAAGAACAACGCGGTCGCCCCCAAGATCACGGGGGCGGGCGCGACGACTCTCGATCGCCAGATCAACTCGGCGTTCATCTCGACGGTGGCCAAGGTTTTGTCGGAAAAAGCATCCGAGGCCGGGGTGAGCATCGCGAACAACGCTGACCAGAGGCGTTCGGACGTGTCCGCGTCGGTGTCCGAGGCCTCGGCCAAGCTCGGCAGCGCCTCGCAGACCCTGGACGGCATGGGGGAGAAGATCGACGCGGCGAAGGCCTCGGTGGCCTCGGCGCGCGGCACCCTGGGTGAGCTGGATAGCGCGGCTTCGGATCTGTCGGCGTCGCTGGACCAAGCGGACCAGCTCGTGAGCGACTCGCGCACGTCGCTGGCCTCATTCTCGAGCCAGATGGGCGGGGCTCTTGATGGCCTGTCCTCGAATGCGGCGAGCGCCCTGGCGGGTGTCTCGGCCGACGCGGGCACCCTTGACGGTGCCGTGCAGGGCGCCACCGGGCGCGTCGGTGGGCTGCTCACTGAGGGTGCGTCGATTAACGACTCGGTGGGCGAGGTGCTCGCGGATCTGAACGCCCTGGGGATCGGGAACCTTCCTGCGGCGGGGACGGCTCTGACCGACCTGACGAACCAGAACGCTGCGCTGTCCACGGCCCTGAGTAGCCTGACGACCCTCAACTCGGACCTGTCCGCCACGTCCACGTCGATGTCGAATGCGCTCGCGTCTGCATCCGATGCCTCCGCTGCGGTGTCGGCCTCGGTAACGAGCGCCCGCAGCGGTGTCTCCGCCCAGCTGCCCGCCATTTCCTCGGCGCTCGATGATTTCTCGAGCGCGTCCTCCTCGATGCGAGGCTCCCTCGATACACTGCGCAGCCAGCGCGACCAGGTGTCGGGCCTGCTTGACCAGCTCGACTCCCTCCTGGATGGGGCAAAGACGGCGACCCAGACGAGTGCCACGAACGTCGCTGCGATCATGACCGACCTGAACTCGGTGGCCACGGACATCTCCTCGCTGTCCTCCTCGAACACGCTGCGCGACCTCGCGGATTCCCTGGGGGTCAACGCCGAGTCGATCGCCTCTTTCATGGCCTCGCCGACGCAGATCGAAACGAAGGCCGTGTACCCCGTGGCCGCCTACGGTTCGGCGATGGCCCCGCTGTTCACGAACCTGGCTCTGTGGATCGGCGCGTTCTCGCTCGTCCTCCTCCTGAAGCTCGATGTGGATGAGGAGGGCATCGGCCCGATGTCCTCGGCTGCCAAGTACATGGGCCGGTGGATGCTACTCGCCTTCTTCGGGGCCATTCAGGGGCTCGTCGTGTCGATCGGCGACCTCATCATCGGCGTGCAGACGGTGTCGCGTCCCGCGTTCGTGGGGACGGCGATGATCATCTCGCTGGTGTTTGTGTCGATCGTCTACATGCTCTCCACGTGCTTCCAGCACATCGGCAAGGGCCTGTGCGTCATCATCATGGTCATGCAGATCCCTGGGTCTGCCGGCCTGTACCCGATCGAGATGCTCCCGTCCTTCTTCCGCTTCTTGCACCCGCTGTTCCCCTTCACCTACGGCATTAACGCGCTGCGTGAGATCGTGGCCGGATTCTATGGGCACACCTACCTGTCGTGCCTGGCGGTTCTCGGCGCCGAGGCGCTGGTTGCCTTCGCGATTGGCCTCGCGCTGCGTCCGTTCCTGGTGAACCTAAACGCGATGATCACGCGCGACCTGGCCTCCTCCGGGCTCTTCCTGGCCGAGGCCACGCGCGTGCCCTCCAACCGCTATCGCCTCACCCAGATCGTGGCGGCCCTGGCCGATCACGACGGCTTCCAGCGCTCGGTGAGCGGCCGTGCCGCGCGCTTCGAGCGTCGTTACCCGATGATTCGCCGCATCGCGATCATTCTCGGGGTTATCGTGCCGGTGGCTCTGGCGGTGCTGTCCGTCGCGAATGTGGCGGAGGTGCCGATCATTCTGGGCGCCTGGATCGTCTGGGTCCTCCTCGTCATCACTTTCCTGATTGGACTGGAGTATCTGCGCGAGGCTTTGGCGCGCCAGCAGCTCCTCGGCGCCATGGACGAGCAGGACGTGCGTTCCCTGCTCACCCGCCGCGTGCAGGGCGCGCGATCGCGCATCGCGCTTGGCGCGGCCGCCGTGGGCGCGTCGATCTCGTCGGCGCTCGCCTCAACCCTGGGTGAGCGCGAGGGGGAGGGCACGGACGAGGCCGACCCCGGCCTCGTCGAGGAGGACGGCGCGGGCGAAGCGTCGGAGGCGGCGAAGGGAGAGCAACAGTGAGGACCATCTGGGCTATCTACCGCGCCGACCTGCGCCGCGCGCATCGCTCCCTGATCGCGAGCGTCGTCGTCTTCGGCCTGGTCGTTATCCCGTCGCTGTTCACGTGGTTCAACGTGGCGGCGTCGTGGGACCCGTTCGGGAACACGAAGAGCCTGCGCATCGCGATTGCGAACACGGACGCGGGCTATAAGTCGGACCTGGTGCCGCTGCGCGTCAACATCGGCGATTCCGTGGTGTCCGCGCTGCGTAAGAACGACAACTTCGACTGGGTCATTGCCTCTGAGGACGAGGCGGTCGAGGGGACGCGCTCGGGCGAATACTACGCGGCCATCGTCATCCCCACGGACTTCTCCCAGGAGATGCTCACCTTCTTCGACGGGGGAGCCTCCTCCGCGCCGATGACCTACTACGTCAACGAGAAGAAGAACGGTATCTCGCCCAAGATCGCCGGGCAGGGCGCCGAGGCCGTGAGCGCCCAGGTGAACCAGATCTTCGTGCAGACGCTCTCCGAGGTCGCCCTCGATACGGCGACGTCGGTGGGGGACGCGCTGTCCGCCCCGACCGCGGTGAACACGGTGACGGCCCTCGATAATCGCGTGCAGACGGTCGCCTCGCGCCTGCGTACCGCGGCCGATAGTGCGGAGGCGTACGCGTCCCTCGTGGGCTCCTCGGTGACGCTCATCGACTCGACGACCACGCTCGTGGACGGGCTGGGGAGCGCGAAGGGGGCCGCGCAGTCCGCGGTCTCGAGCGCGCAGGCCGGAGCGAGCGGACTCGGATCCGCTGCGTCGGCCGCGGTCTCCTCGGTATCCGACGCGATCTCATCCTCGCAGTCCTCGCTGTCCTCCCTGTCGAGCGCCGTCGAGAACGTGTATGCGAACGGCTCGACGAGCGCGTCGGACGCGGCCTCGACGCTGCGCTCGCAGGCCTCCGTGCTGGACACGCAGGCCGCCAGCTTCGCGTCGATCAAGTCGACGCTCGAGGCGCTGCCTGGCTCGCCCGTCTCCCAGTCCTCGCTGGATCGCTTGCAGGCCGCTTCCGACCGTCTGACGGCGGTTGCGAACGGGCTGCGCTCCTCCGCCTCGGAGCTGGACTCCAAGGTCGCGAACGCGCAGGCCGGGCATGACACGGTGAACGGCCTGATCGCCCAGGCGCGCTCCGCGGTCGACGGCCTGTCCTCCGACTACGAGACCAACCTGCGGCCCCAGCTCGAATCGCTGGCCTCTACCCTGGCCTCGGCCCAATCCTCGCTGAGCGCCGCCCGCACGTCCCTCGAGGGTGCGACGTCCACGGCCTCGAACGGGAGCGGGAGTGCACGCGAGGGGCTCACCCAGCTGCACGATAACCTGGCTGGCGCGGCCACGAGCCTGCGCGAGGCCGCCGGAAAGCTCGACTCCCTGCACGCTTCGATCAGCGAGGCGCTTGCCAGTGGCGACCTGACGACGCTCGGGACCATCATCGGGAATAATCCCGAGGCCCTGGCGGCGGCCATTGCGGCCCCTGTCGGCGTGGAGAAGACTCCCGTCTACCCGGTAGCGAACTTCGGCTCCCAGATGGCCCCGCTGTACACGATCCTGGCGCTGTGGGTGGGCTCTATCCTGATGGTCGTGTCGCTGCGCTCGGACGTCACGGACGCCACCGTCGCCGACGGTCTGCCGGAAGGAGACCCGTTGCGCGCGACCCTCACCGCGAAGCCCGTCGGCCTGGCCGCCGGATACCTGGGGCGCTACCTGATCTTCGGGACGATCGCTCTCACGCAGGCGACGCTCCTGGGGCTGGGAGACCTGTACTTCCTGAAGGTGCAGCACGCTCACCCGCTGCAGTTCATGGGCACGCTGTGGCTGACCGCCGTCGTGTTCTCCTTCCTCATGTACACGCTCATCGCGACGTTCGGGAACGCGGGTAAGGCCCTGGGCGTGCTGCTCCTGGTCCTGCAGATCTCGGGCGCAGGGGGAGCGTTCCCGCTGGCGATCCTGCCCTCCTTCTTCTCGTCTGTTTCGCCGTTCCTGCCGGCCACGCACGCGATCACGGCGCTGCGCGCGTCGATCGCCGGATACTCGGGTCACGAGTACGGGGATGCCATGTGGTTCCTGGCTTCTTTCATCCTGTTCACTGCGTTCCTGGGGCTGGCCCTGCGCCCGCTGCTGGTGCGCAACAATCGGCGCATGGTGGAAAAGCTGGAGTCGACGAAGCTGCTCTGAGGTGTCTGTTTTCCCTTGACGGGCGGGGGATGCGGGCGTAAACTGATGTGTCCGACGGTCTGCGGTTTCGTAGGGTGTCGGTGAGTTGAAAACTCAAGAGGGGATGATCGGTTTCGACAGTGGTCGTCGATCGAAGTGAAGCGAGCCGAGAATGTACGCTCATCTCGTTAACGATGCGTGCAAACCAATAGGTGCCGAACAGAATCGCACCGACTACGTTCTCGCTGCCTGATATCGCAGCCTGAACCTTTAGTCCGTCAGCCCGGGAGTTGCTTCCGGCCCGGTGTCTGGCGTCGTCTAGGGAGCCACTGGGAGTCGCCCATGTTGGTGGGGCGCCTCCGACACTTAATCAACTGAGCCTATCTGGCGGTGTGTCTACGCAATGCTGGGGGCTGAGAAATAAAACCGTAGACTGCGCTCGGAGAAGAATTCGGGGCCGGCCATTGGACGGGGGTTCGATTCCCCCCATCTCCACAATCCCCCATTTATCACCGCAATTGCAACACTCAACCT